>TARA_R110002095_G_scaffold76946_2_pt1 | contig 215568 bp, 219 predicted proteins | sample TARA_R110002095 | Tara Oceans TARA_R110002095 (sample SAMEA4397255) | marine metagenome | biome: Polar Biome; feature: [SRF] surface water layer (ENVO:00010504); material: water (ENVO:00002006), including particulate matter (ENVO:01000060) such as... | depth 5 m | reverse complement strand
GGGTGATTTATGCTGCCGGATTTTGTGGCTCGGGCGTAGTTTGGGCGCGCTGGATGGGCGCTAAAGCGGCATCGCTGGTGATGGGCTTGGATGACAAGACCGTGTTCGCCGAAGACCCGTTCCCGACCATCCCGCTTTACAATGGCACGCCTTGGTTCTTGCCTTTGATGATGAATTTTTATCGCTTGAAGGACAACCTCGCCGGCAAAGGTCGAAAGTGACGCAGGTACCGGTTTTATGTCGCCAATCAATACCGCAGACCCCGCCGCACAACACGCACGCGGCAAGTTTAAGCGCTTAATAAAGATGGTAAGGATGGTGTCTTAATAGCCGTTCATTCCTGCGGTCTTCGGCTATTTAGATACCGACGAACGGCTGTGCCAATCGGCCAATGACGTCAAAGAATTTGAGTGGGCCGTCTGTTACCGCTAGGCAGATACAGTCTTCACCGTCGTCGGCGACCGGTTGGTGCACAACATCGGCGTCAGCCCATTCGATATCCCCGCGCGCAAAAGAGCGTCCGGCATCGCTAAACCCACCCGCCAGCACCATGGTCATTTCCGCACCCTCGTGCCCGTGTTCAGGCACGCTGCGACCACCGGTGATTTTGAGAAGCCTCATCGACGGCCCGCCCGACTTATCGTCGAGGCGAACTTGCTGCACACCCGGCCCCAAACGCCGCCAACGCAACGTATCAATGTCACCACCGACCCGGCTGCGCAGTGGTTCAGGCAACACGGGTGTCGCCCCGCCCTTCGGCGCAGCCACGGGTTTCAAAGTTCCTTCAGGGGCAAATTCTTCGAGTCGCGCCATGACGTTATCGAGCGCGTCATTGCCCATTTTTGCCGGGGCCACGGCTTCAATCAACGCGCCACCGATCTCATCACCGATGCCGGCCGCGTGCCGGCATCTTGGGCAAAGCGCCAAGTGCGTCGCAACCAGAAGCGATGAGGCATTGTCCAACTCACCCGCGGCATAGGCCAGCAAGGTTTCTTCAAGGACATGATATTTGATCGTCATAGTACGTCTTCTCCAAGTTCCTTACGGATCCGCCCGAACGCCAACCGTAACCGCGATTTAACGGTGCCTAGCGGCAGATCCAATTCTCCGGCGATCACGCTGTGTGACTTGTCTTCAAAAAACGATAGCCGGATCACCTCGGCCTGTTCTTCGGTTAACGATTGCATAGCCGCCCGGATCAGCCTTGCCCGCTGCACCCGATCCATCTGTTCATCGGCAGGTTCTTCGGCCTCAGGCACCAAAGCCGGATCATTCGGATCAAGCTCGGGTCTATTGTTCTTACGAAACACATCGATCCTTAGATTACGTGCAATCGTAAAAATCCATGTCGAGGGTGACGCTTTTGCGCGATCAAACTGCACCGCCTTGCGCCAAACCATCAGCAATGTTTCTTGCGCCAATTCGTCTGCCAGCGCGCCATCGGTACCGAGTTTCAGCATGTATGCCTTCACCCTGGGCGCATAATGACGAAACAAGGCTTCGAACGCATCGCGGTCTTGATTTGCGGCAATTTGCGTCATCAAGTGCGTGGCATCTTCAGGGGTTTCGGCGCTGAGTATGCGTTCCGTCACGGTCGGCACCCCTGCAGCAACGATGGCAGGATTATGTAAAACCGAACGACGACGGACCGGTGAATGCAAACCATACATCATACTATGGAGTACGCCCCTGTCCCCGCAATGGATCATTCCAAATCATGGGTAATTATCGGTAACGCGACAGCGAATCACTCTAAATATGATCCGAAGGCTTGGCGTAGACGTACTGTATTAGTAACAAATTTTGTGCGCGCACCGGTCCAAAAAAGGCCCATCCGTCGCATATTATAAGGAGCACGCCCATGCGGGAACCCGCCCGCCAACGTTTTGCTGTTATTGGATCAGGTATATCCGGGCTATCGGCGGCATGGTTGCTGTCAAAGCGCTATGACGTAGTCTTGTACGAACGTGAGCCTCGATTGGGCGGCCATTCCAATACCGTCATGGCCGATACCAGCGACGGGCCGACCCCCGTGGACACAGGGTTTATCGTCTTCAACGACTGGACGTATCCCAACTTGATCGCGTTGTTCGAGTATTTGGGTGTGGCCACGCATGCATCGGATATGGGGTTTGCGGTCTCCGCAGATAACGGCGGGTTTGAGTATTCCGGCGGCACCCTCGGCGGCCTGTTCGGGCAGCCGGGGAATATCGTTCGCCCCCGATTTTGGCGAATGATGCGCGATCTGCATCGGTTTTACTCGACCATGCCGGAAAAGTTGCGCACGGGCGCACTCGAAGACATCTCGTTGGGTGCTGTGCTGGACCGAGACGGCTATGCGCCGTCATTCCAGACCGATCATTTGTTGCCGATGGCGGCTGCGATCTGGTCGGGCACGGTTGACGGCATGCGCGAGTATCCGGCCGCTGCCTTCGTGCGGTTTTTCGTCAATCACGGATTGTTCAAATATACCGGCAGGCCGCAATGGCGTTCGGTGATCGGCGGCAGCAAAAGCTATGTCACAAAGATTTCCAAAGGGCTCGATGTGCGCACCAGCGCCGGCGTTCGCGCCATCCATCGGGCGCCAGACGGGGTCACTGTCACCGATCAAAACGGCCATGATGACCGCTTCGACGGCGTCATCATGGCCGCCCATGCAGATCAGACCTTAGCCATGATGGTCGACGCAGACGATATGGAACGGAAGCTTTTAAAACCGTTTACGTACCAGAAAAACTTGGCGGTGCTGCACACCGACCCTAAGCTGATGCCAGTCCGCCGCCGCGTGTGGTCGAGCTGGAATTACCTGGCCCGCCCACGCATGCATACAAAGGACACGGCGGGCACCGATGAAACGGGGCTATGCGTGACGTACTGGATGAACAACCTGCAAGACCTGCCGACGCGCGATGATCTATTCGTGACGCTGAACCCGATCACGCCGCCTGAGCAAGCGCACATCCTCGGCACCTATCAATACGACCATCCGCTGTTCGACAATGACACCGACGCCGCCCAGCGCGAGTTGTGGCGCCTGCAAGGGCATCGACGGACATGGTATTGCGGCAGCTATTTCGGCGCCGGCTTCCATGAAGACGGCCTACAATCAGGTCTCGCCGCCGCCGAAGCCGCCGCAGACGTGCGCAGACCTTGGGATGTAGAGAACGAGTCCAGCCGGATTCACTTAGGCCCCGCCCAGGACAAAGCCGCATGACCGGTCTGGGCACGCACCTCTCTCCGGCCCTTTACAGCGGCACCGTCGTGCACCGACGGGTGCAGCCGAAGGCGCATCTGCTTAATTATCGCGTGTTTAACTTATTGCTGGATCTGGACCGGCTCGAAGACATCGGCCCGCTGCACATCAACCGTCCGGGTCTTTTGACATTTTACGAACGCGACCACGGCGACGGCAGCGGCGACCTTAAGGGCTGGGTGCGCACCCGACTCCGCGAAGCCGGTATCACGCCGGATCATCTCAGCCTGCACGTGCTTTGTTATCCACGCATTCTGGGATACGCGTTCAACCCGATCACGGTGTACTTCGCGACCCGTACAGATGGCGAAACGGCGGCTATTTTATATCAAGTCAATAACACCATGGGCGAGCGGCATACCTATGTGATTCCGGTCAGCAGCGGCGACACGCCGCCGTTCCGACAAACTTGCGACAAGGCGATGTACGTATCACCGTTCACACCCATGCAAAGCCGATACAGCTTCAACATCGTGCCGCCCGGCGACGGAGTGTGCATCAGCATCCGTCAGGACGGCGACGAGGGTCATATCCTGAATGCGAGCTTCACCGGCAAGCGCCAAGCGCTTACGCCTGCGAACCTTTGGGCGTCGCTGGCCAAGCATCCGCTGATGACGCTCAAAGTCATCGCCGGCATCCATTACGAGGCGTTTCATCTTTGGCGCAAAGGCGTGCCGATGTTTCGTTTCGAGCCGCAATCCCGTGGCGAGATCAGCATCATCTTGCCACCGACTTCACTTGAGACTTCAAAAGAACAAACGGAACCAGCATGAGCACCGACTCCAAGACCTTGCGTGGCGCATCCGGACAAAAATCCACGCGCCACGGCGGCCCGCTCGCCGCCCTTGCCGCCCGCTGGGCCTTCAAGGTCGCAGGCGGCCTCGAAGCCGGCACCTTGTCGGTGACCTTGCCGAACGGCGATTCACGCACCTTTAGCGGCCACTTAGAGGGCCCCGTCGCCGCCGTCACCATTTATCAATGGCGTGGACTTTGGCGGATGATGCTGGGGGGCGACGTCGGCTTTGCGGAAGGCTACATCGCCGAAGAATGGCACACCGATGATCTGACCGCATTGCTGGAACTCGCAGCGATCAACAATGAAAGTCTGGAATCGAAAGTCGAAGGTACATTTTTGGTACGCGCGATAGACCGGGTCCGTCATCTGATGCGCCCCAACACCAAAAAAGGCTCAAAGCGCAATATCAGCGAACACTATGACCTTGGGAATGGCTTTTACCGGGAATGGTTGGACCCGACGATGACCTATTCGTCGGCGCTGTATGACTGCCCGAACGACCCGTTGGAAGTCGCCCAGCTTCGCAAATACAAACGCATTGCCGAGCAATTGACCCCGGGCCCGGACAGCCATCTGTTGGAAATCGGCTGCGGCTGGGGCGGCTTTGCGACCTATGCGGCGCGCGAATACGGCTGCAAGGTGACCGGAATCACGTTGTCGCAGGAACAGCACGACTTCGCGCGCGAGCGTGCGTTTAACGAAGGTCTGGCCGACAAAATCGATATCCGCCTGCAAGACTACCGCGATGTGCAGGGGACCTATGACGGCATCGCGTCGATCGAAATGTTCGAAGCGGTGGGGGAGCGGAATTGGCCGCAATTTTTCTCGACCGTTGCCGAGCGCTTAAAGCCGGACGCCCACGCCGCTTTACAGGTCATCACCATCGAAGAATCGCGCTATCACGGCTACCGTAAAAGCGCCGACTTCATTCAGCGCTATGTGTTCCCGGGCGGGATGCTGCCGTCGCCGAGCGTCTTTCGCAGCCACGCTGAAGGCTCCGGCCTGGCCTTGCACGACACGCATTTTTTCGGGCTCAGCTATGCCAAGACCTTGGCCGAGTGGCAGGGCCGTTTCACCGAAGCCTGGCCGATGATTGAGCGGCACGGCTTCGACCAAACCTTCCGCCGCATCTGGGATTATTATCTCGCCTACTGCCGCGCCGGCTTTCAAACCGGCGGCATCGACGTCGGGCATTTCTTGCTAAAGCGGGCTTAAAAATCCTTCGAGACGGCCCTGCGGGCCTCCTCAGGAGAGGATACACTTATTATGAACCTCTCAACGGCATAGCCGCGTCTCGAAGGGTGTGTGCCGAGTGCAGACAAAAACAGTGGTCAATCCAGCAGTTTACCGGTCAGCTTGAAATACAGCCAGTCCGGCAACAGCCGCAGCGTCTTTAAGATCAACACAAAGCGGGTCGGGAACGCGATCTCGAACGTATCGCGAGCGAGGCCTTTGGCAATCGCATCGACGGCGGCGTCGACCTCCATCAAGAACGGCATGTCGAACGAATTTTTGTCGGTCAGCGGGGTTTTCACAAAGCCCGGATTAATCACGGCCAGCGAAACGCCTACCCGGCGGAGTTCCGGATACAGCGCTTCGCACATGGCGATCACGCCGGCCTTCGATCCGCAATACGCGGCTGCTTTCGGCAGCCCTTTATAGCCTGCCACCGACGCCGTCACCGCGATCTTGCCGAACCCCTGCGCGCGCAGCGCCTGCATCGCGGGGGCCAGACAATTGACCGTACCGCCGACGTTCACATCAAAAATTTTATGCACGACCTTCAGGTCAAAATCATCGATCGGGGTTTCCGTATGCGTGCCGGCGTTGAGCACGATAAGGCCTATGGGTTCCTCTTTGGCCATGATCGTATCAACGGCTTTTGTGCATGCGGCCTCGTCAGTGGTGTCGAGTGGCAGCGGGCAGACTTTGCCGATCATGGTTTCGGCCTCGGCAGCAAGGCTGGTCAGATCGTCTTCGGTACGGGCAGACGCGAACACCGTCCAGCCCTCGCTGACCAGACGTTTCACCAGCGCGCGGCCAATCCCCTTGCCGGCGCCTGTCACCCAGGCGCGACGCGGCAGATCGTCCCAACGGCGAGGTGTAATATCTGCTGTATCAGAGGGCATCTAGAAACCTCGTGGCGTTTGCTTGCATAGCCGTGACACGATCTTGCGTCATGCGGTCCAGTGAACTGTATATCGTGCGCAATCGGTGATTGTCGCCAAGGACATCCCGATTTCGTATCAAGAAATCCCAATACAAATAGCTGAACGGACATGCATCATCGCCCACCGCGTCGGTTGGATCAAACCGGCAGCCTTTACAGTAGTTGGACATCTTTTGGATATAGCGCCCCCCTGCGGCATACGGCTTGGTCGCCATGATGCCGCCGTCGGCATAGATCGCCATGCCGTGCGTGTTCGGCATCTCGACCCATTCGAAGGCATCCGCATACACCGCCAGATACCACGCTTGTACCTGACTCGGCTCAATGCCCGCCAACATCGCAAAGTTGCCGGTCACCATCAGGCGTTGAATGTGATGGGCGTAGGCTTCATCACGGGTTTGTTCGACGCAGGCCCGCATACACGCCAATTCGGTCTCGGCACCCCAATACATATCCGGCAGATCGCGCGTCGCACCCAGCGCGTTGCTGTCGCCGTAACTCGGCATGTGATGCCAATAAATACCCCGCACATATTCGCGCCAGCCGATGACCTGACGGATAAAACCCTCGACCGCATTCAGCGGCGCATGACCGTCGCCATAAGCTTTTTCCGCAGCCTGACACATCGCCAGCGGATCCAGCAGACCGATATTCAAATACAGCCCGCACACCGCATGGAATAATGTCGGCTCACCGGCTACCATGGCGTCTTGGTAGTCGCCGAAGTTCGGCAACGCCTTTTCAATAAAATGTTCGAACGCGCGTTCGGCCTCTTGGTACGTCACCGCAAAATGAAACGGACGCAAAGTGCCGAAGTGATGGTCGAAACGGTCTTCGACCAAAGCCAATACGGCTTCAGTAGTCTGATCCGGCGGAACCCGATGCGGTTGCGGCGGCGTCACGCCGTCTTTGAGGGGTTTGCGGTTTTCTTTATCAAAATTCCAGCGCCCACCTTCGGGGTCGCCGTCTTGCATCAATAAACCGGTTGATTTGCGTACTTCGCGATAAAAATCTTCCATCCGCATAAGTTTTCGCCCATCCGCCCATGCAGCGAAGCGTTCTTTCGAGACAATAAAACGATCATCAGCGCGAATATCAACGCTGATGCCCAGCGTATCCGCCCAACTCTGCATAGCATCAAACAAGCGCCACTCGCCGGGCTCGGTAACAACCACGCGCGTGGCGCCCAAATCTTTGACGGCACGCGCCACCTCACCCTCAAGCGTGCCGGTGTTGGCATCATCATCCAACGTGACGTAGCGGACCTCTACCCCTTTATCACGAAGCGCCGCTGCAAAGTGGCGCATCGCCGACAAAATGAGGGCGATCTTTTTCGGGTGATGCGGCACGTAGGTGCACTCATCCATCACCTCGGCCATCAACACAATATCGCGCGCGGGATCAATATCGTTGAGCGTGGCTAAGGTGTGGCTGAGTTGATCTCCAAATATCAGGCGGATGGTATCGACGCTGCGTGTGCTCATACAAAGCTTACGCAACCGGTCTGCCGTTAGATCAGTTGCGCTGCCAATCCCTGACCGCGACGCTATAGCCGAGCCGTGCCAAACGATCCCGGGCGGCGATGAATGCGCCGCTATCGATGGGCGCCGACAACAGATCCCGATACCATGGCTGCGATCCGGAAACCTCGGCTGCGCCATGAATCGTCACCAAACGGACCCGCGCGCCCGGCGCCGGATAGCCCTCAAAATCGATTGTCCAAGTCCGACCTGCAGCCTCGGCACTGCCGCGCATCGTGCGTGCCGCCCGGTCCGCATCCAAGCCCGCCGGCCAATACGCCAATCGGCCAACCAGTGTGCGCGACGCATCAGATATAAAGCCGCGTATTTCCATCGCGCACACGGTCTGGGCGCCATCAAAGGTGTCGGTCAATGCAACGCGTCTGGTCTTTGCCGCATCTATGCAATCGCCCGGCGCCTCTGCCAAAAGCAAGGTGCCCTCGCTGCTGGCAGCGCCAGGCGCGGGCTTTTTCAACCCAAGCCATTGACGATAAACGCCAACCTGCAACGCGCCCAATGCACCCTGCTCGGCCCGGCTGAGTTCTTCTTCCAACGCCAACAGTTGGCCCTCACCCGAAAGCGCCGACCAGCGTGCCAGATCAATGCCGAGCCAAAACATCAACGTCGCCACGGCGATCACAGCCAGGCCCGGTTTTAGTAAGTCACGCCGCTGCGGTGGTGGCGCCATACTGCGGGGCGGCTCGTCGACTGAGGGTTCAAGCAATGCGATCCCCGCCACCGATAAAGCCGTCGGAATATCTTTCACCGAAATCACCGGCACACCACCCACATCAATCGGCAGGTCAGGGGTATCGGCAGGTACGAGTACCCGTGCCCGCGACGGATCAAAATCCATGTCAGCCGCTAACGTTTCAATCGCGTCTTCTAGGCGTGCGAGCTTACGCCCGACCTGTTGAACGGGCCGCACCACAAGATCGCGGTCGACCTCACCGGTGGCGAACAGCACTTGGATATCAGATGCTTGAGCCTCACGTTCCGCCGCGTGCGCCAGCACGGCGGCGAGTTGCCAAGATGATCCCTCGTCAACCTTGCCGTCCACGTCCATGCGATACGCGCCGTGCCCGGTCAGGCGTTCGACAACACCGGTAGGGCTGCGCACAAAAGCTTCATAGGCAGCACTCACCGGAAGCGCCTCGGCACGTCCATCCAAACAGATCACGGAATGCACCATCGGGTCTTCGCGGGTGATGCGTTGAATGCGCACCGGGCCCTCAGTGGTCAGGATGTAGACGGGGATCGGCATCAGCGCAGAAACACCTCGGTCTCAGCGTCGCGGAGCGCCGCCACTATCGGGTCGTCATCCCTCAGCAAAAGCTGCACCCGACCGGCGCTGAACGGCCCAAGGTCAAAGTCCGCAAATGCGCCCGTGCGATCTTTCAAGGTCAGGCGCGTCGGTGCTTTAGCATCAGCATCGCTCAGCGTGATGATCACAAATACCTGTGCATCGTCGGCCCTAGACGGTGTGAGGGTGACCATCGCCTGCGCGGTCTCGCGACGCACAACATCAGTACTGGCCGCTGCCGCTTGGCGCGGCATGTACGCGAACGCGGTGCGAGCCATAAGTCTGCTCAGGTCATCTTGCGCACGAGCATCGGCGGCCAAGCGCATATGAAACGAGTCGCTCGCCTCGTACGACGCATCGCTGGCATAGGCGTGCAGCATACTGAACGGCAGGCGAGCACGCGCGGTTAGTGGGGTCAACAACGCCTGTGCCTGCGCTTCTGCATCGATGACGGCCAGCGCCAATTCGGTAATCGCGTCAACGTTCGCCATCAAAAACCTCCGTCTCTAGGTGCTTGTCCGCACGATACAACGCCTTGAACATATTCATAAACACAACTAGGTCACGCTGCGCCAGCGTCGGCCAATCCTGGTCTCGAGAATCGCGTTCGACAAACCGGCGAATCGCGTCGATGAGCCGCAATGCATAAGGCGCAGCCGCCGCCATCGCATCCAAGGTCGCTGCATCAACGTCACCTTTAAAGCCGATCCGATTAAACGCCCGAAGGGCGCGCCGTGCCTCGGCGAGTAGGCCCGGGAGTTCATCACCGTGGGGGTCGGGCTTGGTCGCAAAGAACTGGGCGGCTGCCGAATGCACGCTGATCGGTACCACGTTGTCGTCGGGTGAATGCGGCGTTTCGGCGAGTGCCCCCCAATCCAGATCAGGGGCAAGGGTCAGCGCAATCTCCACCGCTTCGATGCGCCCGGCCCCGTGCAACAACGACAGCGCGGCCATCGACGCGCGTTCAAGGGTTTCCGCAATCTCGATAAAGCCGCCAAAGCAGGCGTCATACACCGAACCATCCATTGGTCCGTCCAAGCCTTGTAGTAAATCTACCGTGATACCATCGCCGCGTTCAGCGGCGCTGAGCCGGGTTTGATACGCACCGAACACACTATCGCGCATCACCGAGACCGGGATCCGCCGTGCCGCCAAAGCCGCTGCCGGCGCCAACGGCAAATCGACCACCCGCTCGACTTCGCGGGCATTGATGAATTTTACCCGCTCGCCGGATGCAGCCAACAAATCTGGCAAAGGGCCTGTCGCATCGTCCAACGCTACGGCCACGGCCTCGACATCGGCAGGATCGACTTCGCCCGCCTCGTAATCATTGCCGATCGATTTCGCATGCGCGCCTTCGAGCCGCACTTCAGCCGCGTCCAACGCCATAATCAACTTGAGCGCGCTTCGATAAACGCCTCGGTACGTGCGCGCCGACACTTCGTCACTGGCCGCATAGGCCTGCCAATAGCCGAGCACACACGCATCATCGATGGCGTCAGACCTAGTGCGGTTGCCAGCGCCCGCCGTCACGTAATCCAAAAAATGCCGCTCGCGCCGTTGCCGCTGCACCGGTGGCAGATGATCTTTCAGATACGCATAAAAGCGACGCTGCAAGGCACGGGCGGTCTCCTCGACCCGCCCATCACTGGCGACGCCGTCGCGCAGCGGGTGTGTCAGGTCGTCGACCTCGTCATAGCCCAGCGTGGTGATCAGAAATTCCAGCAACGCGGCTAAAAACGGCATCCGCGAGAACGAGACTTCGAACGCATCAGGGGCATCGCTGTGGCGCACCGCATCATTGCTAAGCCGCAGCCGGCCGATATCCGCCGCCACCGCATCAAACGCACGCCGGAACGCGCCGACACTTGCCCGGTCCATGCCCCAAAACAAGTCTTCGTAACGACCATCGCGGGCCGAGGCTGCGACCAGCAAGTGCGACAACTCAAGGATCGGGCGCGCATAGGTGCGGCACACTACGACGCGCGCCAACTGCCGGATCACGCGATCGGTATAGCGCGGGCCGCCGTCAGCGGCGCTTGCCTCAGCTAAGCACGCCAGCGCTTCACGGAGCGCATCGCTTTTGCCTTCTTCGAGGTTCAAATTATGCAAGCTGCTGGCCATGCAGGCTCCGTCGTCATCCTGTCGATAGCGTATTCTGCCACGTCTTAAGCAACAGGAGGGCCGATTATTTCACGTCATGCACGAATTTTTTCGACAATCGCCGCACGCACATCATCCGGCGGCGCCACCGATGTGCGTGTGGTCATGTCGTAGAACACGTTGACGCTTTCGGCCGTGGCCACACAAGTATCGCCCAGGAATATGCCATAGCCTGACGTCAACGACTTGGAGCCCATTCGGATCAGCCGCCCGCCGACCTCGACCGTGCCTGGGTAGTGCAGCTCGCGCTTATAATCAATGACGACACGGGCCAGGATGAAATCTAAGCCGGCGTGATCAAAGCGATCCAGCAGGCCTTGGATCAACATTGTCCGCGCCGCCTCGACATACTGCGCGAACGACACGTTGTTAACGTGGCCCATGCTGTCTTGATCGGAAAAGCGGATCGTCACCGGCGTGAACGCATCGAAGCTTTCACGCCGGGTTAAATCCCACGTCAGATCAATGGGGGTGTTGTCCGTCGCCATCAAACGTCAGATCACCACGCTGTCACGGAAGGCGGCGATGTCGGCGTCGCTGTAGCCCAGCGCCTTCAAGACCTCGTCTGTGTGCTCGCCGCGTTCCGGCGTCGCCATACCCGTGCGGGGCTCGTAGCGATCAAACTGCACCGCTTGAGGCAACAAATCCATCTTGCCAAGCGTCTTGCTCTCGACCGGATGGCGCAGACCCATGTGCTTGACCTGCTCATCGGCGAACACCTGATCGATGGTGTTGATCGGCCCGCACGGCACACCGGCCTTGTTGAGCGCATCGATCAAATCCGATGAGGTAAAGGTCTGGGTATGCTTTTCCAGAGCCGCATTCACCGCATCGCGATGTTCCGAACGCAGCTCGCCGGATTTGAAGTTGGGATTGTTGGTGATCTCGTCATCGCCCAACAACTCGCAGATGCGGTTCCACATCTGATCACCGGCAGCGGCAATGTTGATATAGCCATCCTGCGTCTTGAACACGCCGGTCGGGATTGAGGTCGGATGATTGTTCCCGGCCTGCGGCGCGACCTCGCCTTTGACCAAGTAACGCGCGGCCTGAAAATCGAGCATCGAGACCATCGCCTGCAACAACGAGGTCTGCACCCACTGCCCCTCGCCCGACTGCTCACGCTCCAACAACGCGATCAAAACGCCAATGGCGCCGTACATGCCGGCGGTCAAATCCGCAACCGGGATGCCGACACGCATCGGCCCTTGGCCCGGTGCACCGGTGATCGACATCAAGCCGCCCATGCCCTGTGCAATCTGGTCGAAGCCCGGGCGGCGCGCATACGGACCATCTTGACCGAAGCCGGAAATTGACAACAAAACGATACCTTTGTTGACCGCCTTCAGATCTTCATAAGCAATGCCGAGCCGTCCTTTGACGTCGGGGCGAAAGTTTTCGACCACCACGTCGGCGTCGGCGACCATCTTCATAAAGATGTCTTTGGCCGCAGGCTCTTTCAGATTCAAGGTCATTGAGCGCTTGTTGCGATGGATGCTCTGGAAGTCCGGTCCCGAACGTGCGCCGCCCATGCCTTTGCCGGTATCGACGGCGAGTGGCGCTTCGATCTTGATCACGTCGGCGCCCCAGTCGGCGAGTTGACGCACCGCCGTCGGGCCAGAGCGTACCCGCGTCAGATCTAAGACGGTAAAACGTGACAGCGGTCCGGTATAGTCAGTCATATTGGCGTTCCCTCAATGATATTTTTTCATGAGCCCATAGGCACGATTGGTCGTTGCCAGGCAGGCTATCACGCAGAACACGGCCTCGAAAATGTTTATGAGAATGTTTATGTGTCAGGCAAATATTTCAGATCAACAGACAAAAAAAAGCCGGCCCCGTCGGGCCGGCGAAGAAGAAAGATTGAACATCTGCATTTACCATATGCCGACGCTCACTCGGCCGCAGTGACGATCATCACAACGAATTATTTTTTAAAAATCATTTTAGTGCAATGAGTTAGATATCCGACTCGCCATCTGAATCATGGCACGTCCTTGCCTCTGGGAAGGTTAATGAAACCGTCGTGCCGACTCCGACATCACTTTCTAGGCCGATTTCAGCTTGATGCAGATCGGACAAGGCACGCACCAACGGCAAGCCCAATCCTGTGCCTTCGCGTTTGCTGACAAACGAACTATCGACGCGGAAGAACGCATCAAAAACGTCTTTTTGATGCTCTTTCGGAATACCGATCCCGGTATCGACCACTGACATCCGCGCGCAGCCATCGTCCAATGCCTCGACCCGAATAATTATGCTGCCGCCCTGCTCGGTGAATTTGATCGCATTGCCCACCAAATTGATAAACACCTGCTTGAGGCGGCGCGCATCAGCTGTGACCCGCACCGGTGTGTCAGGGCGTTCAACCGAAATCAACAAGCTGGCCCGAAGCGCACGGCCCCGCAGCATCCGCTCACAGGTCCGGGCAATTTCGCTCAGATCGACCGGCTCTTCGTGAAGCGCCATGGAGCCCGATTCGATCGACGCCACATCCAACAGATCATTGACGACTTCAAGCAAATGTTGACCGGAGGTATGGATGGAGGCGGCATAATCGATGTATTGCGGACTGATCTCTCCCATAATTTGATCGCGGATCAATTGCGAAAAACCGATGACCGCGTTCAACGGCGTCCTGAGTTCATGCGACATGTTACCGAGAAATTCTGTCTTCGCACGGTCTGCATGCTCGGCCCGGTCTTTCGCATTGATCAGCGAACCTTCAATTTTTTTACGTTGGGTGATATCCATGATGGTGGTTTGGATTGCCGGCGCGCCGTCCCACTCGACGACCCGCGAAAACAGTTCCACCCAAATCTGCGAACCATCGGCGCGCACGCCCTGCAATTCATACCGTTCGGGGACGTTTACATCGCCGGCGATGCGGCGATTACGCATGTCTTCAATCAACCCTATATCGTCGGTCGACACCAAATCGCGAACATCAGCCTCTTCAAAATTTACCGAATCATAGCCAAAAATCGTCGCCGCAGCGGCATTCGCATAAATGATCTTCCAATCGCGGTGCACGAACAGGCCTTGGATCGAGCCTTCGACTAAGTCGCGAAACTTACGCTCGCTATGCGCCAAAAGGCGTTGCGCTTGATGTTCGTTGGTGCGGTCTTGTACAAAAACGTGGAATGCACGTCGGCCTTCGCTGTTTTCGGTACAGACTAAAAATTCCAACTCCATGGGTGTCCCGTCCAAGCGCCGCGCCTGCACCTGATATCGTTCGGGTGCCGGGTCGCCTTCCATGCGAGCGTGACCATAGGCTTTTAGGCGCGGCACTTCGCTGGGCGACATAAAATCCCAGACCGTCAATTCCAACATTTCGCTTGGTGTAGAGCCGAAGATATCGGCCGCCGCACTGTTGGCGAAGACAATTCGGCCCTCCACATGAGTGATGAACGCCTGCAGCGAGCTTTTCATCAACCCATGGAACTTTGCCATTCCCGGGATATCCATCGGCTGCAGCGCCGACACGATCAGCGCATGTCCACCCGACGGCAGCGGACGTATTTCGCAGAGCACCTCCGTCCCATCTTTGCGTGTCCACGTCACAGTTTGCCGTGCCGGCACGTTGGGCAGCATTGCGACCGGCGTACCCGGCCTCAAAACGTCGGCAATAGCAGCGATGACGTCGGTAAATTTGCTTTCCAGCTTGAGCGACTCTGCACGCACCGGCATCAAATCGCGAAACTGAGTATTGGTGAACGCCAATCGCGCACGACTGTTGAAATATGCGACGCCAGCCCCGAAACCCTGCAATACGGATTGATAGTCCGCCGCCAACGCTTCGAGTTGGCCGCGCCTAAGCGCTTCAACGGTTTCGTCCGTGGCGATGCCTCGATAACCGAAAAACGTGCCGTCATCGCCGACCACGGGTTTGCCGCTGAGCCGCCAGTACAGCGGCGCCTCACCGTCGACTCGAACACAAATACGAAATTCCCGGAACGCCACGCGGCGTTTTAGCCTGCCGACAAAATCCGCCCACACCGGGTCACTGTCCGGATCGGCATCGGCAAATGCCCAGAGGGTTTTACCCAACAGGTCGTTTTCTCGAATGCTGGAACGGCCTTCGTGGCGGCATGAAACGATGGTAAAGTGAAAATTCGGGTCCAACTCCCAAAACCAATCCGCCTCGGCATCCGCATAGTCACGAAAGCGCGCGACATCGTCGGCACCATAGCGCATCAGACCGGGCGTTTGATCAGATCGGTTTGCCATAACCTTCGTCGCCCTCACATTCGATGGGAACATTTAACGTGACGATCAAGCACTCATACTCGCCAACATCACGCCTCATCATAGACCTTACTTATAAAGTTATGCTAACTCAGTGTGCGCAATGACATAATGATTTTTTAATTATCGCGCATGCAGCGCGCTTATCTTATGAATCGGAGAATCACGCGTGTCAGAACCCGCCCTTAAGGCTGGCATTTGGGTCTCGGCCCAAGTCAGATTGTGCGACACGATGTCGATGCCGGCGATGGTACGCAGGCGTGGCGACGCGGACGCGGGATCGATTCTTTTGCGCTTGGACCGGTTAGACGGCACGTCGATGGTGCTGTCGCAGATTCGCGACGCCACGGGGGCCCGCAATTGGCTCCGCGCGACCGGCCCCGACTATGTGCCTGACGCCAACGCAGAGGCCTACATCACGCGGCGCATTCAAGCGGACCCGGATATTTGGGTCTTAGAAATCGAAGACCGGAACGGTCGCTACGAGCCGGACGCACCGGTGGTCTCGTAGACGGCGCCGCCGTTTATTCGGTGCGCATGATCAGGTGATAGCCGAAATCGGTTTCGACGACATCGCTTAAGCCGTTCGGCTCAAGCGCAAACGCGGCCTGTTCGAATTCCGGCACCATCATGCCCTTGCCGAACATACCCAGGTCACCACCGCGCGTACCCGACGGGCAATCTGAAGCTTCCTGTGCTTTCTCAGCAAATTCAGCGCCGCCGTCGATGTCGGCTTTCAATGCCGTAATCACTTCGAGGGCTTCGGCTTTATCACGCCGGTCGGTGGAAATAAGAATGTGTGCAGCGCGGATTTGATCAGCCATGGGTCTCTCCATTCATCGCTCGTTAACGCTCACCGGTCAAAGTATGTCCGGGGTTTCGTTTTGCCTACAGGATCGGTCCCAGCAGCACAAGTCCCGCTGTAGGATTCTGGATGCATCGGCGCTATGGAATCCCACGCCAAAGGCGGGTAGGCTTTTGTGTTGATTCGCTAACTGTTAGGGCGGGAGTGCCGTGGTCGAGAAGATCGCCAAATACCTAATTTTATCGCTGATCACCCTTACGGTGTTGGTCTTGGCGGTAACGTTTGTGCTGAGCGATGAGACTGTCGAAGACACGGCGGGACCACTCGCCCCCACGTTGTTGGACATCAAGCACGGCACGCTGGATGCCATCGGCGACAAAGCCAGCTCATTTGTATATTGGATCAGCACAACCGCCCACAACATCATGACGTTTGATCCCGGCAACCGCACGCCATCGGTCACGCTGCGCATGCCGCCGCCGCTGGAAAGCGGTCGCGCGACGAAATCGGGATCCAGCGCGATGCCGGAGACAAGCGCGGAGCCTAACGCCGCAGCGGAGATAGCACCAGAATCTGCGGCATCAATGAACGAAACCATGCCCGCGCCGGAACCAGAACCGGAACCCGCGCCGGCAACAGATGCGATGCCCATGACAGAGGCGCCGCCAGAAAAGTCGCCTGAAACTACGTCGGCACCAAAACCTGAACCTGCTCCGGAATCGGCCCCGATGCCTACCACAGAAACCATGGCGCCCCCGCCTACCGACCCAAATCCTGCGCCGACGCCGCCCGCCGTGCCGGTGGAGTCCGTCGAGCCCGCATCACCCGCCCCGGCCCTCAGCAGCGAACAAGCCGCGTTGCCGGACGCTCAGGCGCCGACCGACGCACCGCCGCCCGCCGCCATGCCGGAACAAGCTAAGCCCGGCGAAGCCGACTACCAAGAAGGGCTTCGTTATTACAACGGCGATGGCGTCGAACGTGATTTCGGTCGCGCCGCGCAACTGTTCATCAAGGCCGCAGACGCAGGTCACGCCGGTGCTCAGTACAACTTAGGAATCATGAATTACATCGGCCAAACCGGCGGCCAAGACTTCGCAAACGCCGCCAAGTGGTTTGAAAAAGCCGCCAGCACCGGCCACGCGCAAGCGCAGTACAACCTGGGTTTCCTGTATTACGAGGGCAAAGGTGTGGCCCGCGATATCGACACCGCCTTCGCCTGGATCGAACGCGCCGCAAACCAAGGCTACGCGAAAGCCGTTAAAGCCCGAGACGCGTTTAAAAAAGCGATGCCGGATAAGTTCCAGAGCTAGCTTTCGACGCGCCTACAAATCTTGCGATCCGCATTTAGAGTGAAGTTTGCCGCCCGTGGTGTTATGCATGTCCATGCGCACACCAAAAATTTTCACCACAATCCAGACTTACACTTGGCCCCTGTTTTTGGCAGACCTTCTTGCAGGGGCGACGGTGGCGATGATCGCGCTGCCGTTGAGTCTCGCGATTGCCATCGCTTCCGGCACTGACCCTGCAAAGGGACTCGTCACAGCGATTGTCGCGGGATTTGTCATTTCATTACTCGGCGGCAGCCGCGTTCAAATCGGCGGGCCGACCGGCGCATTTATCGTCGTCATTTTTGGCGTCATCGCCCAACATGGCTATGACGGCCTTGTTTTGGCGACACTCATGGCCGGCTTTATTTTGCTTATTGCTGGCTATTTCCGCGCAGGCAATCTCATCGCTTTTGTACCCGAAGCCGTCGTCAACGGCTTCACCATCGGCATCGGCATTATCCTGGCGACAAGCCAGTTAAAGGATGTTCTTGGGCTCGCCGTCGATAAAGTCCCTGCCGACTTCCTGGAAAAAGTCCCGGCTCTTTGGCAGGCCCGTGACACATTGAACATGCCGACCATTGTTATCGCGCTTGTCACACTTGTCTTGATCCTATTTTTACGCCGAATTGCACCAAGATTTCCGGGGCTTATCGTGGCGGTCGGCGTAGGCTCTGCGCTGGTTGCCGTGATGGCCTTGCCGGTCGACACCCTTGGTTCGCGCTTCGGTGAACTCCCGGACCATTTGCCATGGCCGCAACTGCCCGATCTCTCAATTTCTCGTCTGGTCGAACTCTTTCCGTCAGCCCTTGTGATCGCGTTCTTGGCGGGTGTTGAATCGCTTTTGTCCGCCATGGTCGCCGATAAAATGATCGCCGGGCATCATCGACCGAATGCCGAGTTAACGGCCCAGGGTGTCGCCAATATCACCTCAGCGCTTTTCATGGGCCTACCCGCCACCGGTGCTATTGCAAGAACCGCAACGAACATCAAAGCCGGCGGTAAAACCCCCGTGGCGGGGATTGTTCACGCTGTGGTCATTTATCTGACGATGCTGGTCGCAGCCCCCCTGGCAGCATATCTCGCGATGCCGGCCTTGGCGGCTATTCTGATCGCCACCGCTTGGAATATGACTGAGCCGCACAAATGGCGCGAACACCTTAACGCACGCGTAAGCGATAAAGTCTTATTGGTGATCACGCTCGTCCTCACGGTCGTTGTCGATCTGACGGTGGCCATCGGCGTCGGTGTGTCGCTCGGCCTCGCGATTCGGCTGAGCAGACGAAAGTCCGTTGAAAGCGACTGGACGATGCCCAAGAGATAATACAAAAAAAGGGCGGACACATGTCCGACGCATTCGCTTCTTTAGGAGGTCATTCGCAATCCAGACATAGTCTGGAGGGCCAGATGACCTCCTAATCGTTTGTGGATACACGAAAATCTATTGGCATCTTTATCTACTTGAAAAGAGAAAAAAAGCGCCACACAACTTTCCCGAGGAAGTGACTGCAAACCTCAGGAAGAATTATCGAGAAGATAAAAGCAAAGGGTTTTAGAAAACTTGTTACCGGTAATAAGTTAAGAATTGTTACCGGTAACATATTCTGATATTGTTTCCGGTAACAATTTTAAGAATAGGTTGTCTTCAAATGTCATCGGCAATGGAATCTATCAGCGAACGAGTCCAGCAATCTCGCGAGCGTCGTCGTCGGGCGGGGCTGAAGCGTGTCGAGGTTTTCGTGCCTAAAGGTAAAGAAGATCAACTAAAGGCCTACGCTGCCGACCTCAGAGAAGGATCGCAATCCGAGCTGATGAATGAGGCGCGGAAGCTGATTGCCAGGGCGTACAAGAAGTACCGTTCTCGGTATCTGGACAATATTTCTGTTGATCCGCAAAGCGCGAGCCTTTCAGATGCTGCCGTTGTCGCTGCTGCGCTCATGCATCGGGGCGATGCGGAAGCCTACAAGCTCGGACAACAGTTGAATCGGTTGGCTCGGTAATGCCTCTTACGGCGATCCAGCGATCCGTCATCAAGGTTCTTAAGCTGCATCGTTCTGAACACACCTTTGTCGCGGGCGGGGCCGCGTTGAATCGCGAATGGCCAAGGTTGTCGGATGACATGGACATCTTCCACGACATCAGGGACCGCCTGCCTCGTTTCGTTGAACCGGAACTTGAGGCCTTAAGGCAGGCTGGATTTTCTGTCGAAGTGACAGTCGAAACGGATATGACAGTCGAGGCGATCCTGCGGAAGTATGGTGAAGAAACCATGGTCCAGTGGATGGACGACATTGAGACTTGCCGACGTTTCTTTCCGGCAATGGATGATCCTGATTTTGGGTTTCGTCTACACGACGCGGACAACGCCGTTAACAAGGTGCTATGCGCCTCACGACGGCACTCGGCTCCTCGGGACGCGGTGGACTTAGTAACCATCTCAGAGCGTTACGCGCCGCTGGGCCCATTAGTCTGGGCGGTCACTGGCAAGACCGCTGACTTGACTCCGCCGGTGGTCCTGCGAGGCATGCGAGCCAACGCCTTCGGATATTCGCAGAAGGAAATCGAAACAGTCCGGATGGAGGACGGTTCAAAGCCGGAATGGGGGCGGGTGCGTGATATACTCAACGTGGCGCTAGACGCTGCTGCGGATTACTGTGAAAACGTGGCACCCATTACCTATGCCGGATGCCTATTTGTTGATGAGAATGAAGTGCCTGTGGAAGTGGATGAAAACGCAATCGCTAATGGGCAGGCGACGCCCATGATCATCAGAGATTTCTCGGGCATACCTGTCGTCCACACCCAAGAGGGAAGCTAATTATTCTTTTGTCACATGAAGTTTGTCTATTGAATCTCGAACGATGACCTGGATCAAACGGTCGAAAGGGGTGCCTCTCGGCACCCCTTTCTGAATTTGACGGCACATGTCCGCCCTTTTGATGTTTTGGCACGCCGTTCTTTCGGCAATCCCATGATACGCGTTTACGTCAGATCAAAGTGATCGAGTTCCATCACCTTGGTCCACGCGGCGACGAAATCATCAATGAATTTCGTCTGCGCATCACTGCTTGCATAGACCTCTGCGAGGGCACGAAGCTCGGAGTTTGATCCGAAGATCAGATCGACGCGGGTACCGGTCCACTTTACATCACCGGTTTTCCGGTCACGCCCTTCAAAGACATCATCACCGTCGTCGACGGCACACCATGTGACACCCATATCCAACAAGTTAGCAAAGAAGTCATTGCTGAGCGTGCCCGGTTTGTCCGTAAAGGCACCGTGTTTCAGGCCGTCAACGTTGGCGCCCAACACCCGAAGTCCACCAACAAGAACCGTCATCTCTGGCGCACTCAGCGTCAGCAACTGCGCCTTGTCGACCAGCATTTCCTCGGCCGAAACGCGGAACTTGGCTTTTTGATAGTTACGGAAACCATCGGCTTCCGGCTCAAGGAAAGCAAAGCCTTCGACGTCTGTCTGGTCCTGGGAAGCATCCATACGGCCAGGGGTGAACGGCACCGTGATGACGTGGCCCGCATTTTTTGCGGCATGCTCTACCGCAGCAGAGCCGGCTAACACGATTAGGTCGGCAAGCGAGACCTTTTTACCGTTGGATTGCGACCCGTTGAAGTCTTTTTGGATGGTTTCCAGAACATCGAGCACGCGTGCCAATTGCGTCGGTTGATTGACGTCCCAATCTTTTTGCGGCGCCAATCGAATGTGCGCACCGTTGGCACCACCGCGCATGTCGGAACCACGATACGTCGAGGCCGATGCCCACGCGGTCGACACCAATTCGGACATCGGCAGGCCGGCACCCAAAATGGTTTCCTTCAACGACGCGATGTCGGCGTCGTCAATCAAGGGGTGATCGACGTCGGGGATCGGGTCTTGCCAAATGAGATCCTCGGCAGGTGCTTCTTTACCGAGATAGCGCGTTTTCGGTCCCATATCGCGGTGCGTAAGCTTGAACCAAGCGCGCGCAAACGCATCCGCAAGCTCGTCCGGATTGGCATGGAAATGCCGCGAGATCGGCTCATAGATCGGGTCCATCCGCATCGCCATATCGGCCGTGGTCATCATGGTCGGCACTTTTTTCGACGGGTCGTTCGCCGCAGGCGCCATGTCTTTTTCGGCCACATCCTTAGGCGCCCATTGCCAGGCGCCGGCGGGACTTTTGGTCAATTCCCACTCATAGCCGAACAGCATATCGAAATAGCCGTTATCCCATTGAGTGGGGTTTGGCGTCCACGCACCTTCAATGCCGCTGGTGATCGCGTCGCCACCTTTGCCGGTGCCGTGCGTGCTGAGCCAACCTTGGCCCTGGGCTTCGATAGGTGCCGCTTCGGGCTCGGGTCCCACGTTCGCGGCATCGCCGGCACCGTGCGCTTTGCCAAACGTGTGTCCGCCGGCTGTCAGTGCCACAGTTTCTTCGTCATTCATCGCCATGCGGCGGAAGGTTTCACGAATATCCCGCCCAGATGCGAGGGGGTCGGGCTCACCGTTCGGCCCTTCTGGGTTCACGTAGATCAGCCCCATCTGCACCGCGGCCAGCGTGTTTTCCAGTTCGCGGTCACCGGCATAACGTTTATCGCCCAGCCATTCCTTTTCAGCCCCCCAATAGATGTCTTCTTCGGGATGCCAAACGTCTTTGCGACCGCCAGCAAAGCCGAAAGTTTTAAAGCCCATGGATTCGAGCGCACAATTCCCCGCCAAGATCATCAGATCGGCCCAAGAAATTTGTTTGCCGTATTTCTGTTTGATCGGCCACAACAACAGCCGCGCTTTGTCGAGGTTGCCGTTGTCGGGCCAGCTGTTGAGCGGCGCGAAGCGTTGCGCACCCGTGCCCGAACCGCCACGGCCATCACCGGTGCGGTAGGTGCCGGCGCTGTGCCAAGCCATACGAATAAACAAGCCGCCGTAGTGACCGTAGTCCGCCGGCCACCATTCCTGGGACTCCGTCATCAGCGCGTAGAGGTCTTTTTTGACCGCACCCAAATCGAGCTTTTTAAACGCTTCGGCATAATCGAAGTCCGGATCCATCGGATCAGACACCGACGTGTGCTGGCGCAGGATGTTGAGCTTCAAACGGCTCGGCCACCAATCATTGTTCGATGTGCCGCCGCCGGCTGCGTGATTGTGTATCGGACATTTCATCTCGTTCATTTTGAGTCTCCCAAATAAAATTGATCACTTCGACGTGGCGTAAAATGGAAACAGGTATACGCAACGCGATCCTAGGGGGCTTCATAGAGTCATCTCATGAAGATCACGATACGCTTTATGATAAATAAGTATAATATATAAATATTATGATATTGATCATATTTGCAGATGAAACGTTGCAGTCGTTTCGTGGATTTCACGCCGGTGGATTTAGTCGCCAGCTTTGAAATGACATATATTTCTCGACCAAAACGGCCCAGAAATTAGGTGTAACGACTGACCCGAACATTATCGCCACGATGCATCTGACGTGTATATGTGGTAACGTCAATTCACTAGGAGGATGAGTCAGTGCGTCTGAGCAAGATTGGAAAAGCATTTCGCTTCGTTTTCCCGAGCATGATTGTTACAGCAGTTTCTCTTGCCCAGACCACCCCCGCACACGCCGGAAAAATCATCGCTGGCGGCACAGGTATGTCCCTCACATTGATGAGCGAAGCCGGGAAGACTCTCAATAGCGAAAATCCTGAAATCAGCTTAAAAGTTCTGCCGAGCATGGGCAGCGGCGGCGGGATCAAGGCACTTCTCGACGGGGTGCTTGACGTCTCTTTGTCGGCACGGCGCCTGAAGGAAAAGGAGGCTGAAAGCCTGCAGGAAGTGTTCTGTTTCGTGACCGCCTTGGTGCTCGCGACAAATCCGCCACATGTCAGCAATATTAATTTGAGCGAGTTAGCGAAACTCTACAGTGATCCTTCCCCCACTTGGCCGAACGGCACCCCCCTCAAGGTCGTCCTCCGCCCATCGTCAGGTTCCGAGATTCCATATCTGACGAAGAAAGTTCCCGGATTTGAGGCCGCCATCGCGACGGCTCGGAAACGTCCTGGCGTGCCGGTCGGGATAACGGACCATATGAACTTGGACATTGCCGAGCAGATGGACGGGGTGCTCGCGATCACGACGCTTCTGCAGATCCGGTCGGAGAAGAAGGAATTGTCCCCGGTCTCCCTCGACGGCATCGAGGCCAGTGTGGAGACATTACGTTCAGGCCGTTATCCATTTCCGATCAAAGTCTGCGTTATCGCAAAAAAGGGCAAGCTGTCGGTCGATATCGAGATACTGCTCGGTCACTTGAAACACCCCACCACCGCCTCTCTTTTGGAGAGCTATGGCGCTGTTCCGGTCGAACCATAGATATAGATTAGAGAGTAGACCACATGCCACAGCGAGAGAGACTAAAAAGTTTTGAACACCTACTGCTTTACTTTGCGATAGCTGCAGGTGTCATTTTCGCTTTGGGGGCCCCCGCTTTCCTGGCGCTTTACGATTACAATGCGCTGCAAGGTACTCTGTCCTTCCAGGCGAGAATACTCACGGATCAAATCGCTGTCTTTGCGAACATCCAAGGCGAGACTTGGCAATATAGCTTCCACCGCTTGCCAGAGTTCATCACGATTATTGATCCGAACGAAGAAATTCGAGCGACTATCTCCGCCATGCAAGGAAAGGCTGAGAAAGTCGTGCTTGATGTGGGGCCCGCACAATCACATCCAGTCTTGACGGTGCGGGATGCGATCTCGGTTGGGGGTGAGACTATCGGGTTTGTCGAATTGACCCAAAGCATGCGACCGATTGTGAACCAAATTGCGGTGGTTACCGCAATCACCTCCATAATCGGCCTGTTCTTATTTTTCATATTACACCGTGTCCCCATGAGGCTTCTTAGGCAGTCGACGTCAGCATTGGAAGCTTCGCGGAAGAGACTAGCTAAAGAAATCAATCTTAAGGAAATCGAAGCGCGGCGCGCAAACGATGCCAGCCGCATCAAGTCGGACTTCCTGTCGAACATGAGTCATGAAATGCGGACGCCGCTGAACGCGATTATCGGCTTTTCAAAAGTGATGGAGGATCAGTTATTCGGCGAGCTGTCACCACACTACCGCAGCTACGCGAAAGATATAAACGATTCCGGTCAGCACCTACTCGGACTGATAAATTCACTGCTTGATCTCTCTAAAATCGAACGGAACATGGCGGACCTCACGATCGACCAAGTTTCAATACATAAAACGATAGCCGATACCATCCGCTTGGTCGCCGATCACGCTCGCAGCAAGAATATCGATCTTCCCGTCGATTACGACGACGACCTTCCGGACACCATCACCACCGACCAAACTAAGTTATACCAAATCATAATCAATCTCGTTTCAAACGCTGTGAAATATACACCCAGAAACGGGACAGTTGGGATTTCGGTGCGCTCAAAAAATAACGATGTCGAAATCGAAATATTCGATACGGGAATCGGCATGTCAGAAGAAGGCATCAGGGTCGCTCTTAAACCGTTTGGGCAGGTTAAGACTGCGTTCACCACGCCGGAAGAGGGCACGGGGCTGGGCCTTCCCCTCGCGAAGTCGCTAACCGAACTCCTTCACGGACAGTTCACAATCAAAAGTCAGCTAGGAAATGGAACAACGATAACGGTCCGTCTTCCAAAGCGCATCGAAGTACGCCCTGCCGTCACTCGAGATGCCGACAATGAAAACCTCGACAAAGCCGTGAACTTTTGAAGTAGACAAACTCCAATAATCTTGGAGACGTTTACCCTTAGCCAAGAACGTTCAAACACCACGCCTGATGACATAACTTCTTTCGGATCGACTAAGCGGATGTCGCTATGTCAGTATTGGTTGAGCTGAAAATTCTCCGAACCGGGCCCGCTATCAAATCCCATCCCCAAACCTTATGGTAAATGTAGCACCACCACCTGGGGTGTCGCCTACATCGATACTGGCTTTATGCGCTTCCACGATTTGTTTCACGATGGATAAGCCTAAGCCAGCGCCGTCTCCTCTACTGTCGGAGCGCAGAAAGCGCTGGAAAATCTCCTTGCGCTTCTCTTTTGGCACGCCGGGACCATGGTCAATAACCTTGATGTACGGGTCTTTTCCAAGCTCGACAGTAATGACGCCCCCCGTTGCGGCGTATTTGATGGCGTTCTCCACTAGATTATATATCGCCTGCTCTAAGACATGTGAATAGCCAAGGACTTCCACGGGTGCGTCCACACCGATAACCTCGATAGACATCTCCTCCTTGATAGCAAGCGGGAAAAGCCGGGTGGCCACGTTCTTACACACAACGCTCAAGTCGACCTTATCCATCTTTTCAAGGTCCAACGCATCCACCTGTGCGAGAGAGAGAATCTGGTTAACAAGGCGAGACATGGCGATGACGTCCTGGCGCAAATCCTGTGCGGCCTTCGTATCGTCTAACGTATCTATTTGTAGCAGCAACACGGATAGAGGTGTTCGCAGTTCGTGAGAAACATCAGCTGTGAATTTTCGGTGCATCGCCTCGCTTTTGACGAGTTTCTCGGTACTTAATTGCAGTTCAGTGTGCTGCGCTTTTATTATTTTATCCGCCCGCCGAACGATTTGATGAAGAACCAGATAAAGCAGCCCCAACGCGGTTGAGAGTGCTAGAAATACATAAAATACATGCTTATCAATATCTGCAAAAAGCGACGTGGTGTCTGAGTACACTTGCAACACACCCACCACCTTTCCTTCATCGTCATAGAAGGGCTGATAGCTGGCGAGGCTTTTCACTTGTTCCGCTTTCTGTGCTGATTTGCTGTCGCTGTTCAGCAGTTTTATCTTGGATGTGCGCTGGCCTTTTCGTGCTGCGATAAAGTCCGGATCACGGCTCATGTCTCGACCCGCTTGTTCGCTTCTCGTCGAAAAAATCACGATGCCCTTAAGATTGAGAAACTCAACCTTTAACACGGGAAGCCCTTCAATCTGGAGCGCTATACTTTCTGATATTTCTCCGGCTTTTGATTTGGTTTCAGCCGTCTCAATGTCCGCCTCTTTGACCGACTGAAAATAGGGGCCAAAGTCGTCCGACAAATTGTTACCGATTGAACGTGCCAGGATTTCATTCTGACGCTCACCTAATCTGACCAAATCCTCGACAGAAAGGTGCTGAAAGAAGAACATGAGAACTGCAATGACGATGACGATGACGGCAGCGCTGGCAAGAGAGAAATAACGAAGAAGCCTGAACATTCAGTTCATTCCTTTAGTGTTCTTACGACAATAAGCTAAAGCTTGTTTGGAAAGATATTCGTTTAAAAAGAACAATTTCGCATTGTCGAGTAACGCTTCATTAAATGCATTCTAAAAGAGCATCAAGGATTTCAAAGATTGGCTGCTTTCTACCATTCAAACACGTATGCCTTAATGTCGGGAATCTGGCCCAAAATCGGATAAGTTGCCTCAGTCGGAATGTGTCTGAACGCAGTTAAAAGCGGAAGCTCGACGAGGAACTCGATAAAGGTATTTTTTCTCAAGTTATGGGTCAATGCACACTCGGGTGAAGTCGTATATGTTTTTACATCGCGACGGCATGCTGGCGGCTTCTGGGTTCAAAACCACATACGCACTGAGACACGTCAGCATTATGCCAAAATACTTCCACCTTCGGCCGATGCTGATCGGCGCCCTTATTTATTTCAGCACGCCCGTAATGGCGGCGTGGGCGTCGGTGCCTCAAGCTTGGACATCGGCTCGCTAACCACCAGCGGTGGCCCCAGCGAAGGCGGCAAACACGTCGTCAATGCGAGCTACGCGCTGATGGCCGGCATTACCACGATGCTCAGCGAAAAAAATTCGATCGACGTCGGATATCGGTTCATCAACCTGGGCGAGTTTGAGCAGGATAGCCGTTTTTCCAGTGGGCTCAATGCAGCAGCAACGAATTTCGATGACCTACATGCGCACGAATTCAAAGCCGGTCTCAGGGCCGAATTCTAAACATACGCGCATTTTGAATCGCCGATGCCATACCACTTGATTTAGATCAATGATGGGCACGGAGCAGCCAATCACTATAAGTGCGAATTCACGTGATCGGCGAAGGGTACGCTGATCCCGAAACTAGGTGGCGCATATGCAATTTGCATCAGTAATGGCTGTTGTCGAGCCGCAAGGCCCAAAAGACATCGATATCGGCAGTCAAAACAGCAACGATCAAGTTATCTTCACAGCTTTGGAGTTGGGAAAACGGTTTCAAGCGGAAACCCTGTTGCTGCACGTATTGCCGCCCAACAGTGACGTCTTGATGATGGGGCCCGAAGTCGGGCAGGCAGGCGCCATGAGTGCGCAGGCAAGTACCATTTTACAGGGCATTGAGGCGCAGATCACCCAGCGCCAAGAATACTTTGAGTCGCTATATACACGCCATGTCGCGGCGTTTGAACCGTTCTTAAATATTGATGCCGAAGCAGAAATTCCGGGCTGGCAGCCTTCGAGTTTCAGTGTTCGGAAAATCACGCCGACCGGCCACGAGTGCCGAGAGATCGCACGCCTTGGGCGGCTCGCCGATTTAATTGTCATCGCAGCGCCTGAGCATGCATCGGGCGGCATCGAAAGCGCCGCGTTGGAGACCGCATTGCTTGATACGGGACGGCCGGTATTGCTCGCACACAACCGGTGCAGGATGCCCGGCACACAGCACGGCGAAAAACCGGTGCCGAGCCCGGCTGCGGGCGGGCGTATGGTTATCGGTTGGGACGGATCGCGTGCGGCGGCGCTCAGCATCCGCAATGCCTTGCCGTTGCTTAAACTCGCCGCCGCCGTTGATGTCGTCCACTTGGCGACGGGGCGCGAGCGCGCCAATCCCCGCGACGTTGCCGCCTATTTACGGCTGCACGGCATCAAGGCATCTGCGCATACCCTTTCCGTTCCGGATCGTACCATCGCCGACGTGTTGCTTGGCATTACCCGAAATTACCCGTCGAGCATGCTGGTGATCGGCGCAGATAGCCACGATATCATGGCCGACGCGCCGTTCGGCAGTGTAACGCGCGACATCATCAACACCGCAGACGTCCCGGTTTTCCTGTCACATTGACACAATCGGTTCATCCTTGGACCGCCTCCCAGAATAACTTATACTGCATTAAGGCGGTTACGATGCCGCGTGGCGGAATTGAGGATTTGCGTGATGCCGATCAAATCGGATCGTCCGACCTTACTGACCCCGGCAAGACCAAAATCAGGTACCGGTGATAGCGCTCCTTGTGCAGCATGCCATGTGCGCGACTTTGCCGTTTGCGGTGCATTAACACCGGCTGAGCTCGACCGCTTCGGCGGCGAAGTGCATCGTATTTACCTGGATATCGGCACGCCCTTGGTCGACGAAGGCGAGCCGGAACGGAATGTCTATTCGGTGACACAAGGCTGCCTGAAAAGCTACAAACTGCTGGCCGATGGCCGACGCCAAATCACCGGCTTTTTGTTCCCGGGCGATTTTTTGGGGCTGACGCGCAGCGACACCTACACCGCCACCGTCGAAGCCGTAACCCCGGCGACGCTGTGCCGATTGCAACGCAAAGAGCTAGATCAACTCAGCCGCGCCATCCCGAACTTGGATCGCCGCCTGCACGAATTGGCATCGGAAGCTTTGGCAGAATTGCAGGGCCAGTTACTGCTTTTGGGTCGCAAAACAGCCCAAGAACGCGTCGCCTCGTTTTTGCTGACGCTGTCTCGGCGCGCCGTTGAACGGGGCAGCGTCGCCAACCCCGTCGACGTCCCGATGAGCCGTGACGACATCGCCGATTTCCTGGGCCTCACCACCGAAACCGTCAGTCGCACCATGACCCGCCTGCGCGGCCAAAACCTTATCGTCGCTAACAAAGATAAAACCATCGAGATCGTCGATGCCGATGCCCTCGCAAAAATCGCTGAAGGGCTCTAAGCTCAGCCCAGCAAAGTTGCGTCTTTAACGACCCTGAGCGGCAGAATATCACTTTCCGTTTTAATGATTTTTGATGCGTCCGCCCGCACACATGCACCGGCATAGATGCCGTCGGCGGTGAACGTGCAGACCTGCGCATGCTTTCCGTCGATTTCCGGCAGCGGTGCGAGTGCCTGATAAATCAAATCGCGATCTTCAAAGTTACCGCCACTTTCGGCAAGCACCTCGTTGTTATGACCGATCAGGCTGATGTTGTGGCCGCAACGCCCGACAATCGGTTTTACGACATAGCTACCGGCTTGCAGGCTCGGTGTCAGTTCGAACTGGCTTTCCAGCAGGTATGGGTGGTTCGGATACAGCATCCACAACACCGGCAAAATCGCTTTGTTGCTGGGGATCAGACTCCAAAGTGGCTCAAACACCATGACCTGCGGGCGCAGCAACACGTCGACCAAACGCGGCGGCATGGTGGCGCGGTCGATGGTTTTCCTGAGTCGCAGGTTCTCATCGTCATCGTTGATTTGATCCCGTATCTGATCAAGTGCGGTTTCCCATGCCCAGGTTTTCCAGACGTAATGGATCGGCACACCGTCGGCGTCCAATACCTCACCGCCCTCGCCCCACTGCAGACCGGACATTTCCTTGATGATCTTACTCTCAAGGCCCGCTTCGGTCATCGTACGCTGCATGAACAATGCGTGGTAGGTCTCTTCGGGATCATCGTCTTGCATGATGTGCAAAACGCCTTCGACCTCGGCTTCACGCCAGGCTTCGACCAGCGCCGGATATAAAGGATCACCCGGGCAGCGCCCGTCCGTACAGTTCGCACCCACCGCCCAAAGCCCCTGCACCTTGCCGGTCTCCATGTGGCAGGATGCGGAGTCGCAGTTGTACTCATATACTTTGATGCCGTCGGCTGAGACCGCGAAATCAAAGCGCCCGGTGATCATCTCGTTTTTACGGTTATCCCAGGACTGGTGAATGCGCGACCAAAGGGCCGGCGGCAAATTAAACCGCCTGAGCAGCGCATCGTCGCGCAGCACATAGTTCGTCGCGTGCATGAACATCGCGTGCAGCTCATTGGTCGCACGCTTCACTTCGCGCATCGCGGCTTCGCTAAGGCGAAAATATTTACCCGCATCGGCATCGACGGTGGTCAGCCGACTACCGTCCATACACGACATATAGGCGGCCTCGTCGGGTTCGTCCGCGTTCATCCAAGTTTTGCCCTGCACGCGGTCTGCCGGGACTTCGCCAAGTTTAAGATCAAACAGCGCCGGGTCCGGGTCTTCGATCAACTGGGCATGGGTGGCGTCGTCGGTCTGCATGACCCAACCCATGATGCCCGCATTGTCGTACGTACAATCGATCCAGTAGCTACCTTCCGCATCGATTTTCACCAATAACTCGCGCGACCAGCTCTCGGAGTCGGCCCAGACTTTGTCTTCGACGTTTTGTTCGATGACGCGAATGCGGTCGTCAAAGACCTCGGTGACAATCGCGACGTGGCCGGTAACGTCGAACTCGCCGCCCTCGTTCCAGATCAACATGCACCCGATTTCTGGGCGGCGCTTGGCGCCATTGGCAAACGATTTCAGCGGCAATTTACTGCCGTCTTTGATCACCGTGACGTCGCGCAGGCGAAAAATGTCATAGGCCATGGCGATGTCGTCAAAGACATAGCCTTTGTTCACATACAGCCAGCGGCGCGCCAATTCGACGCATTGCCACTTGTAGCCCATGAACACACCGTCGACGTAACTACGATATGCTTCGCGGTTCGGCAGATCGGCCTTGTCGGCGCTCGGATAGTCACTGGAATAGACGACGATGTTGCCGGGCCCGATGCCCAACTGCGTGCCAAATCGTGCGCGATGCTGTTTGTCCAAGGCGCTCTTGCCTCCAAAAGCGTCACCGACGGTCGATCATCGCCGAGCTGGGAACGCGGCGGATATATGATCCTGTTTGGGTCTGCTCGCAATAGAAATTTTATGCAGAGACGGCGGTCATTATCGTTGTGATGACGGCAATGCGATAGCGCTCGTCCGATTTCTAGGTGGCCGCAAACAATGCCGTCAGGCGACGGATATCGGCAACAGACTCAAGTGCCATCATCTGTGCAAAAGCTTGCTCAGTCGCTGACGTTTGCGGCAGTGCGCGGGCCCAACAGTCTGCAAACTTGGCATACAATTCCTGATCCGACATTGCATTGTCGCCGCTGCGCCCGACCATATTGTCTATGCGCCGCAGGTGCGTGCTGCCGTCCTGATCGGTGACGATGACCTCGGCGTCCCATGGCTGGGCTTCACCATCTGCAAACGTCTCGGCTTGGATGCGGGCCAGCAGCGACGTGATCTCGGGCGCACGGAACGCCTCGCCTTCGAAATCTTTGAGCGTCACGGCGCCATCGAGGAGCGCACGGGCGACGGCGTACTGCACACTGAATTTTGCCTCGAGCACCGATTCCGGCGCCGGCGTGTTGGTATGGCGGAACCGCTGTGGATGCACACGAATGCGCACGTGATCAATATCGTCCGCGCGCACACCGTCTTGGTGCACAAGATCGATGGCCGCCTGGATCGCGTGATGAGTGCTCCCGCAGCACGCGAACTGCTTGATGCCGATGCTGGGCGCTTCAATCGCCAGCGGCCCGGTCCATGCGTCCGTCAAAGGCGCCACATCGAAAGTGCCTGCACCGTTAAAAACATTGAGAAAGCCTTGATGATGTTCGAGTGCAGCCGGGTTCGCATCGAACCCCCGCCCCGCCAACAACACCGCCATCACGCCGGCCCGCGCCGAATGGCCGACATGTAGCGGCTTGGTCATAGTGCCGAAGTTGGCCTTGAGACCGCTCGCCAGCGATGCCGCAATCGCCAGCGCCAAGGTCGTGCGGTCGGCGTCCAAGTCGATCAGTCGCGCCAACGCGGCGACCGTGCCGAAAATCCCCACCGTCGCCGTCGGATGCCAGCCTTTGTCGTAATGATGCGGATGCACGGCCTGAGCAAAACGATGCTCGGCCTCATGCCCGACCTGATAGGCGGCGAGAAAAGCAGCACCGGAAAGTGAACGATCTTCGGCCATGGCAAACAACGGGGCCACCAACGGCACCGACTGATGCCCGCCCAACACCGCGCTGAAATCATCGAAATCGAGCGCGTGCGACGCCGTGCCGTTGATCAAGGCGGCGTCCAAAATGCTGGTGCGTTTGTTGGTCGCGAAAATCAGACTGTCACCCGGCGCATCGCCGACGCCCGGTGTAGACAAAAGGATTTGCGTACAAGGCTCAGGCAGGCCGGCCAAGGTCACGCCGACGGTATCGGCGATGCCCGCTTTCGCTGTCCGCGCGGCGCCCGCAGAAACGTGCGCACCATCGAACGCCAAAATGTTGGTCGCAAACGCGCGGAGAACTTCCGTTTTATCAGCGTGATTTAAGCCGTCCATGTTGCCTCCAATATTTTTATATTTCCGAAGAGCATAGCATGGGATTTACGGCATTGCCTATGCGCGGTTATTTTCCGCGCCCGCGTACCCGCTCGCGATGCAGGATATAGAGACCGCTGATCGCGACGACGATGGCACCGCCCAGCGTGTAGGTATCTGGTACATCACCGAACATCAAATAGCCGAACAACACCGCCCAGATCACATTGGCGTATTTAAAAGGCGACACCAGCGCCGCCTCGCCCAAACGAAAAGCCTCAATCAGCAAATAGTGTGCGATTCCCAACAGCACGCCGCTGGCGACGAAGTACTTGAGTTGGCCCAGTTCGACCGGGTGCCACGGCACCACCACCGAAGACGCAACGCCCGCCAGCGCCACGCATGTGGTCGTCACGAACAACACAGCCACCGTGCTTTCGCTGGCTGCCATCTTACGGGTGATAACGTCGCGCATCCCGCCCAGCATCGCAGCCACCAGCGGAAACACGGCGAACCATTGAAACGCACTTGAACCCGGACGCACGATCAGCACTACGCCTAAAAAGCCGATCGACACCGCTGACCAACGTCGCCAGCCGACCCGCTCGTCCAGCATCAAAGGTGCCAGCGCAGTGACAAACAACGGGCCTGCAAACGCAATCGCAATGGCGTCGGCGAGCGGCAGATAATAAAGCCCGGTCACGAACATGAACGAACTGCCGATCACGCACACGCCGCGTAACACCTGGCCGCGCCAACTGCGGATCTGCCACATGGTATGAATGCCACCAGCACGAAGCGCGAACAAAAGGATCGGGATATAGATAAACAATCCCCGGATTGCCAACACTTGGCCGACCGGCAAATCGGCCGCCAAGGTCTTCACAAAACCATCGTTGAGCGTCAGCACCGCGCCACCGGCAAGCGCGCACAGCACGGCCTTGCCCGGCGCATCGGTGATCCGACTGCCGGGCCGAAGCGGCGGCACCGGATCAATGGGATGACCGAGCGGGTTGCCGGCAGGCGGGATCTCGGGTTTATCCATCAGCCGTACAACACGGCAACGATAAACACCGCCGCCGCGATTCCCGCCGCATCGGCGGTCAACGCCGGAATCAACGCATACCGCAGGCGCTTTATTTGCACCGCGCCGAAATACACCGCGATCACATAAAACGTGGTCTCGGTCGAGCCTTGGAAGGTCGACACCAAATAGCCGGTATAGCTGTCCGGCCCGACCGCCGGATCATTGATGATTGATGCTAAAATCCCATATGCGCCCGAGCCCGACAACGGGCGCAACAGCGCCATCGGCAGCGCATCGGCGGGCAGACCCACCAATTCGGTCACCGCGCCCAGGGGCAAGATCATCAGTTCTAACGCGCCGGATGCCCGGAACATGCCAACCGCGACCAAGATCGCCACCAAGTACGGAATGATCCGAAGCGCGACATCGAAACCATCCTTGGCACCTTCGACAAAGCACTCATAGACCGGTACGCGTTTGGCGACACCTAACCCCAAAAGGCCGAGCATCAGCCCAGGTATGATCCACGGCGCAAAGCTGCGCCCGTACGCAATCGTCAACGGCACCAAGGTCAACACGCCAACCAACACAGCGATGGAGATCCACGCCGGGTACGCATTGTCCGTCCGATCCTTCGAGACGGCGCTGCGCGCCTCCTCAGGATGAGGATTGTGTAAAGTCTCCTCATCCTGAGGAGCGGCAACGCCGCGTCTCGAAGGATCGTCGGCAAGCGCCGCCGGCGCGCTGGATGCAAAAAGTCGTGCGCACAGCTTCGCCGTCACAATCGCCACCGTCGTTGACACCAACGTCGCAAACAGCGTCGTCGGCACGATACCAGCCGAATCAGCGGACCCCGCAGCCGCGCGCAATGCGATCACACCAGTCGGCAGCAACGTAACGCTGGATGTGTTGATCGCCAAAAACAGGATCATCGCGTCGGTCGCCTTGCCTTTTTCGGCGTTCAGGCTGTCTAAGTGTTCCATCGCCCGGATGCCGAACGGCGTCGCCGCGTTGCCGAGGCCCAGCACGTTCGCAGATAAATTCATGATCATCGCGCCCATCGCCGGATGATCGGCGGGCACGTTCGGAAACAGCCGCGTCATCAGCGGGCGCAGGGTTTTGGCGACGACCAACAACAAGCCGGCGCGCTCGGCCACTTTCATGAGTCCTAAAAACAACGCCATCACGCCGACCAAACCGATCGCCAACGACACCGCATCGCCTGCCGTGCCGATCATATTCTTGCCGAGAACTTCCATCGGCGTCTCGGCATCGGCACCGACCGGCGCATCGAAGGTCACCTGCCGCCACGCCGCAACGGCAAACGCGATGGCAACGATGGCAAAAAAGATAGCGTTCAAAGGTGATCTCCGACGGGACGGCGAATCGATGGTGAATGGTTACGCAATAAAGGTCGGCTTGCAATCCGCGCATCCTTCGAGACGGCCCTTCGGGCCTCCTCAGGATGCGGATAACCCATTGAACACCTCATCCTGAGGAGCGGCGAAGCCGCATCTCGAAGGATGCGCTTACCCGGGGAGAGTTCGAAGGACTTATCCGGAAAGTCGCAGCCTCACCCTAAGCGCGAAACAAATCCGGGCGATCCGTAAAGATGGACGTAACACCCATAGCATCCAGCATATCGGCGCGTTTCGGATCATTGACCGTGTAGACACGGAGCGGAAAACCGGCGGTACGCACCTCAGCCACCAAGTCAGGGGTAATGTGCTTTTGCGACATATGCACCGCCCCGCATGTCAACGCATCGACCACAGCCCGCCAGTTCTTTGGGAGCTTGCCGAACAACATAGCGCGGGGCGTGCCTGGGATAAGATCGCGGGCAACCTCCATCGCCGTGCGGCTGAAGCTGGAGACCACGGGTGGCGGCAACGTCTTCGGCCAAGCTTCTGTGATGAGGCGGCTCGTGACCTCGGCGGTTATAATGTCTGCACCACGTGCCGGTTTGATCTCGATGTTGGCGCCCAAGCCTTCGGCGGCCAAGACCGCAAAGGTCTCAATCAACGTCGGAATCGGCTCACCTTTGAAAGCGAGGTCGAAGGATGCCCCAGCATCCAAAGTTTGCAGCGCATCAGCCGTCTTCTTCGCCATGACGCCGCGCCCATTCGTGGTCCGATCGAGCTTATCGTCATGGAACAGCATCGCCACTTTGTCGGCGCTGAGCATAACGTCGAATTCGACCCAGGTCGCCCCTTCCGCCTTGGCGCGGCGAACCGACGCCAGCGTGTTTTCCGGCGCCAATCCCGCGGCGCCACGGTGCCCGATAACAAATGGAACGGATAACGTCTTAATCATACGAGAGGTGTCCTTATAAAAATCCTCGGAATCAGGTTGCCCCGCCCGTGCTGAGCGATCAACCTATGCAAAACAAATACGATGATGAACCGGTTGGGGGGACATATCTATGACATCGACGTCAGACAAATCACTTCGCGAACGCGCGCTCGAATATCACCGCCAAGCGCCCGCGGGTAAATTCCAGATTCAGCCGACCAAGCCTCTGGCGACGCAGCGCGACTTGGCGCTGGCGTACTCGCCGGGCGTCGCCGCCGCGTGCGATGCCATCGTCGAAGACCCGATGCAGTCGTTCGAACTGACCAACAAAGGTAACTTGGTCGCGGTCATTACCAACGGCACCGCCGTGCTGGGTTTAGGGCCGATTGGCGCGTTAGCGTCTAAGCCGGTGATGGAAGGCAAGGCGGTGCTGTTCAAAAAGTTCGCCAACATCGATTGCTTCGATATCGAAATTGACGAATTGGACCCGCACAAACTGGTCGAGATCATCGCGCCTTTGGAGCCCACGTTCGGCGCCATCAACCTTGAAGACATCAAGGCGCCGGATTGTTTCATCGTCGAAGAAAAATTACGCGAACGTATGAACATTCCGGTGTTCCACGACGATCAACACGGCACCGCGATTGTCTGTGCAGCGGCCATTCTGAACGGTCTTCGACTGCAGAATAAGAAATTCGAAGACATTAAACTGGTCTCGACCGGTGGCGGCGCGGCAGGCATCGCGTGCTTGGACCTGTTGGTCAGCATGGGTGTCAAAGTCGAAAACATCTGGCTCTGTGATCATTTGGGCGTCGTCTATGAAGGCCGCACAGAATTCATGAATGATCGCAAATCACGCTATGCGCAGAAAACCAACCTCAAATCCCTGAACGACGTGATCCACGACGCGGACGTGTTTTTGGGACTGAGCGCGGCGGGCATCCTGACACCTGACATGGTAAAAAAGATGGACGACAAACCGTTCATCCTGGCGCTGGCCAACCCAAATCCGGAAATCAATCCGGATGAAGCCAAGGCTGCGAACCCCAACGTGATCATGGCGACCGGGCGTTCCGACTATCCCAATCAGGTCAACAACGTGCTGTGTTTCCCGTTCATTTTCCGGGGTGCGCTGGATTGCGGTGCGACCACGGTGAACGAAGAAATGAAGCAGGCCGCCGTAAAAGCGATTGCCGATCTGGCGATGGCCGAAAGCTCCGAACGGGTCGCCGATGCGTATGCAGGCGAGCGCTTGGTGTTTGGACCTGAATACTTAATCCCCAAGCCGTTTGACCCCCGCTTGATTTCAGAAATCGCGCCAGCCGTCGCCAAGGCCGCCATGGCCACCGGCGTCGCCACCCGACCGATTAAAGACTTCGATGAATACCGCGAGCGACTGGCCAGCTTCGTGTTTAAGTCGGGCCTGCTGATGAAGCCGATTTTAGAGCGTGCCCGCCAAGAGCCCCGCAGCATCGTCTTTGCTGAGGGTGAGGACGAACGCGTGCTGCGTGCTGTGCAGGCCCTGATCGACGACCGCCTTGCGCGCCCGCACCTGATCGGCAGGCCCGACGTCATTAAAAGCCGGATCGAACGGCTGGGTCTTCGGATTGAACCCGATGTGCACTTCAGCATCACCAACCCGCTGGACGATCCCCGCTACGAAGAATTCTGGTCGCAGTATCATTTGTTGATGGAGCGCAAAGGCGTCACGATTGCCGACGCGAAAACCATCATCCGCACCAACACCACGGTGATCGCGGCGATGATGGTAAAACGTGGCGAAGTCGACGCGATGATCTGCGGCACTTATGGCCAGTATGAATGGCACCTCAAATATGTACTCGACATCATCGGCAAACGCGAAGGCGTGTCGGATGTTTCCGCGTTGAGCGCACTGATCCTCAACAACGGCACCTATTTTATGTGCGACACCCACGTCTCCCACGACCCGACGCCTGCTGAAATCTTGGAAATGACCGAACTTTGCGCGGAAACCGTGCGCCGATTTGGAGTCGAGCCGAAAGTCGCCCTACTGTCTCATTCCAACTTCGGCAGTTCCGGGCACCCGTCTGCAGAAAAAATGCGCGCTGCCATGCAGTTGATCATAGAGGCCAACCTGGACTTCGAAGTCGACGGTGAAATGAAGGCCGACACGGCCCTTGATGAAGCGCTGCGCACGCGGATTTTCCCGCACAGCCGCTTTAAGGGCGCTGCCAACATGATGGTGTTCCCGAATTTGGACAGCGCGAACAATTCGTTCAACTTGCTGAAGCAACTCGGTAACGGGCTCTCAGTCGGGCCGATTTTGGTGGGGGCTGCGCAGCCTGCACACATCCTGACGCCTGCTGTGACATCGCGTGGTATCTATAACATGAGCGCCGTTGCCGTATTGGATTCGCAAACCCTCGGCCACACTGAAGCGCCGGAACTGCCGCTCACCGGAAAAGACACATAATATTAACCATATAAGTGGTAAAAGACGGTATGTTGTATCGAAGCAAGGCTTCGCATACTGTCATTAGTGGATTCGGTGTTCGGTGAAGGTCAATCTATGGTTAAAGTATCTCTCGGCGCCGTGGCGCTGAGCATGATTGTAATCGGCACGCCGCCCGCGATTGCTGCGGGCACGACGCCTGCAGAGCCGACTCGCAGCAGCATCGAATGGCTTTTGGACGACTTGGGCGCGATATTCGAAAAAGCCGTCACGCTGGGCACTGAATCCCTGACCGCCAGCCCGAAATCGGTGCCTGTTGTCGAACAACTCATGCCCGCCCCCTCAGCGAAGCCGTCAAAGTCAGATGAGCCCGTTGTCGTAGACGTGGCGCCGGTTGAATCGACCCAAACGGCGACAGCACAGACCGAAAACCCCTTCGTCGCCATATTCGACGCCATCGCCGCATTCTTTGCCGAAAACCCGCCAAGCATGGTTGTTGAAAACGAAAGCGCGCCGGCGCCCGCACCGCCCGCAGTCGCGGCGCAGCCTGAACCTATCGTAGCACCGCCGGCACGCGTCGTTGATAACCGCGATGCGCTCGAAACCGGCACACCACGCGATCCCGTTTCATGGCTTTTGGCCGACATCGGTGCGTTGTTCAAAAACGGCGCTGAGGTAACGTCAGCGGACACATCTAAGGCGCCGTCTTCACCCTACCACGGCGCGCATGCAGACGCGCACAGCTTCGCCATCGTGCCGACCACCATCATCAAAACCGCTGAAGCCTCAATGCAGGCCCCCATACTGACACCCGCCCCTTGGCAACAGCCGGTCGGGCGCGACATGTTCGACCCTCAAGTTGCGTTATTCGATATTGAAGGCAACGCCGCACCGGCCCCAGCCACCCGCCCGCTACACGCCGTTGAAACCGCTACCCTCGCCGCGCCTGCACCGCAGATCAGAAAGCGGCCGGATTCGCGTCCGGGTGAGCGCAATCACGTCGGCCTCGGTCATAATCACAAGGCCGTCAGCCCCGACCCGGACGAACCGAACTTAATCGGTGATATTTTCGCCCGCATGTTCGGCCCCGACGGTGATGACGTCGACGCGATGGTCAACGCCGAGCAAACTACCGAGCCGCTGGCCAATAAGATTTCCCACCGTATCGTCGCCGAAGAACGCTTAGATCTGAGCTACACCGCACCTGACGCCGACCTCGCCAACCTTGCCCCCGGTACGGACGATGCCCCGGATGCGACAATCGAGCAGCTGCGTGAAACCGCGCTCGGCAACATTGACCTTTACGTCGGCAAAGACACCGTCATCGGCACGCCTTATGACGCCAAAAAGTTCGGTCCCGAAGACTGCATCGAACGCCCGCTGCACGGCAGCATCTTTTGCTTAGCCACCCTGCACTGGCCCGCCGACATCGTTGAGCAATTCGCCGTTGATACAGCGTTCACGCTCCCCGGCGAGGCGCTGATCCGGTTCGAGAACGGCACCATCAGCCGTGTCTATGCCATCTTCGACAGCCAAAACTTTGCCGATGTCGTTAAGCACATGCAGCGCAATTTCGGCGCCCCCAGCGAGCGGGAAATCGTCTGGATGCCGGTCATGGAAGCTCCGAGATTACCGAACACCACGTTCCGCTGGAAGGCGCTCAGCGCAGATCGTAAAGACACCATGATTCTCGAAGTCCGCAACTACGACGACCTGCGACGCTCGTTCGCGGATATGGAACACGGGTTGGTACGGCTATATCGCGACGGGTCTCGGCCGATCTTCAAACATATCTCGACGATGGATCTGATGCTGATGCAACGCAAACGCGTCGCCCGCGCCCCCGTCGCCATTAACGCCCCACCGCCGCAACAGTAACTTTTTGCACCTATTCCCCTTCGCCCGCCCCCTGCCGTAATCCGCGACTTCCCGGACGCGCAGCGGTCCGGCGCCTTTGAGTTTGCTTCTCTTAATGCGTGGCATATAGGCACGGGAAGCGGATGTATTTCGTAGAAAAAGCCAGAAACGTTCTCACAATAAGTGGCTCGACCAGCAGGATTCTCATAAATAATGATAAATTCTTCGCGCTTTGGCGACATGATCTATTCGACTGATTTAGGTTTGGTTCCGGACGAGTTGCTCGCTAACGACCTTCGACCACTTTTGACCCATACCAGACGTGACCAAATTTAGTTGCTGGCCGTAGGAGGACCGAGAAGACGGTTGATGGACTGTCGGCATCCTTCGACAATGTCCAGCGCAGCTTCCCTCGAAGTTGTCGTCCGCGCCATAACGACGGCGCCAACCAAATTGGCAAACAGTCCAGCGGCCTGGCGGCGGGTATCCAGCGGCGACAGATCGAGCGCTGATCCAAGCAGACCGACGATCCGGTCCGACCCAGCAGACATAGCCTCTCTGACGACATCGGAAGCGTTTGCCGTCTCTGACGCCAAAGCGGCAATAGGGCATCCCTTGCCTGGATCTGCAATATGCTCTTCCGACAAGTACATTTCCACATATGACCGGACCCCTGCATCGCCACCATGTTCGGCAATGAGCCCCTCCAAGGTTCGCGCCAAAGCGCCGACCGAATGTTCGATGGCTGCCACCGTTAGATCGTCTTTTGAGCCGAAGTGCCGATAGAACCCGCCATGGGTCATACCGGCAGCTTTGGTGACCTCGCCGACGCTCGTCGCCTCAATCCCTCGCTCACGATAAAGTCGGGCGGCGGCATTCAATATCCGTGCATGGCTCTCGGCCTTAGCTTCTTTGGATACGCGGGGCATTGCGTTGTCTCCTTAAAATTCACTTGACCATTTAGATTATATATATCATCTATAGTTAAGATTACAATCATCATCTATAAAATTCAACCGAAAGGAGACCTGAAAATGTTCGTTGAGATCGCGACGGCGTTTGTTCGTTTTTCCATGATTTTCCTTCCTGCCGCTGCGCTGGCCTTGCTTGCCGTTGGTGCCGTTAGGGGCAAACTCCCACCTGTTCGAGCAGCCTGGGCGATTGGCACCGTTGCGGTCCTGCTCGGTGCTTGGGCAACGGGCATGGTGCCGCTCGCAAAAATGGGCATCCTTATGCCGCCGGCGACATTCGTTGATCCACCTTATATCCTGATACCGCTCATCGGCGGCGCCCTGTTTCTTTGGGCGCTTGGCCGGTTTACCCTCACGGGCCGGACGATCATCGGCGGGCTCAATCAGCGACACCTGATCGGCTTTCAAGTGTTCCGCGTCATGGGCGCGCTCCTCTTGTTCGGCTGGCTGATGGGGGACATCCCCTGGCAGTTTGCCCTGCCCGCCGGGATCGGCGACATCTGGGCTGGGATCGCGGCCATGCAGGCGTTGAGCGCGCTTCACCGTCGCGCTCCCGATGCGCAGGCGCTCGTCATGCGGGCCAATGTTATTGGGCTGCTTGATTTCGCGGTGGCGGTCAGCACCGGCTTGATGACGTCGGAAGGGTTCCTGCACCTGATGGCCCTTGATGCGCCTAACATCATCAATATGTACCCGCTGGCGCTGTTCCCCGCTTTCTTCGTGCCGCTTTTTATCGCCTTTCACCTGTTCTCGCTTGAAGCCATGAAGCAGAAAAGAGTCTCGGCGGTTCCAGCGTAATGCTCTCTCGCTCAGAATAGGTGAGAAGCATATCCGTTTGGCAGGGTTGGTTCGTCTATGGATGAACCAACCCAGTCTCATCGGTTTAATGTGAACGCCAAAGCTGAAAGCTGCTTTGGATTATCGGACAACCCAGTCTGCTATTGGCTTATCGCGGACATTGGCGATGCCGCGATAAGCCATCAGGTTTCGGCGCGATAGCCGGCTACATTCAAAGTTTCTCAGTAATGTGAGAAACTTTCCACGGATTGCGATAACGGGCCTTTGATGTCAGCTGGCGCCACGCCAAAGTTCCAAATATAGAAAATCGCCGGCGCATGGGTGAAAGCGAGAAACGCCATAAGGCAGCCTTCCCATTCGGCGTCGAATATCGTAGCGTCATGGGAACGGGCTGACCGGCCCATCAACATCATTTTTCTACGACAGGAGACGCCTCATGGGGTGGCAAGGTAAGGTACTTCGGATCGACCTCTCGACGCACGAAATCAAACCCGAACCGCTCAACATGGAATGGGCCGAAACCTACATCGGCCAACGCGGGCTTGGCTCCAAGTACTTGTCCGAAGAAATGGACCCGACCCTTGATGCGCTTGATCCCGGCAACAAGCTGATTTTCGCAACCGGCCCGTTGACCGCAACCGGCGCCTCGACCGGCGGCCGCTACTCGGTGATCACCAAGGGCGCGCTGACAGGCGCGATTGCATGCTCCAACTCAGGCGGGCAATTCGGTGCGTATCTCAAGCTCGCCGGTTGGGACATGCTGATCTTGGAAGGCAAGTCGCCCGAGCCCTGCTATCTGGTCATCGAAGACGACGATGTGCGGATTTTGCCGGCAACCGACTTTATCTGGGGCGAAACGGTGTGGGATACCGAAGACAAAATCCACGCCAAGCACCAAAACCCAAATCTGAAGATCGCCTCCATCGGCATCTCAGGCGAAAACCTCTGCCGCTTTGCGTGTATCATGAACGACCGCGACCGGGCTGCCGGGCGCTCCGGCGTCGGCGCCGTGATGGGCTCAAAAAATCTGAAAGCGATTGCCGCCTACGGCACGGTCGGCACCAAAGTCGCCAACCCAGCCGCATTCCGCGCCGCGAACGAAGCCGCCCGCGCCAAGCTCGACCCGAGCGCACCACGCAAACGTCTGTCGACCATCGGCACCCACGCCATGCTGGACGTCACCAACTCATATGGCTCGTTGCCGACCTTGAACTGCCACGCCGTGCAATTCGACGGCGCCGACAAGGTCAACGTCAAAGCTGCGCATACGCCGCGCCGTAGCGATGGCCGCGCCAACCTGCAAGCCAACAAAGCGTGCTTCGCGTGCTCCATCGGCTGCGGGCGCATCGCAACCATCGATCCGGAGCATTTTTCGATCAAGGACAAGCCGCGCTACAAGACCTCCATGGGCGGGCTTGAATACGAGAGCATTTATGCGGTCGGCCCGATGTGCGGCGTCGACGATATCGACGCTGCGACCTATGCCAGCGCGCTCTGTAACGAGCACGGCATGGACCCTATTTCGTTCGGCGTCAGCGTTGCCGCCGCCATGGACCTGTATAAGGCAGGCGCCATCACCAAAGAACACACCGGCGGCATGGCTTTGGAATTCGGCTCTGCAGAAGCGCTCTGCTGGGCGGCTGAAGTCGTCGGCACCGCAACCGGGTTCGGCAAGGACATTGGCCTCGGCGCCAAGCGTTTATGTGAAAAATACGGTCATCCCGAAATGGCAATGGTCGTCAAAGGTCAGGAATTCCCAGGTTACGACCCACGCGCCATGCAGGGCATGGGCCTTGCCTATGCGACATCGAACCGCGGTGCCTGCCATCTACGTGCCAGCCCGTTCCAAGACGATTTCGCACACGTACGCACCGAAGGCAAAGCCGCCATCGTCAAAAAGTCGCAAGATCGCAATGCAGCTTGGGATTCCACGGGTGTGTGCCTGTTTGCCGGCAACGCCTGGGAAGTCGACGATCTGGTCGCCCAATTGGCCGGCGCGCTGCCGGGTGATTGGTCCGTAGACCGCTTCTTCGATGCCGGTGAGCGGATTTGGAATATGGAGCGGATGTTCAACAACCGTGCCGGTTTCACAGCAGCCGACGACACGTTGCCGAAACGCGTCATGGAAGAGCCCGCCACGTCCGGCGCTGGCAAGGGCCATGTCGCCGAAATCGGCAAGATGCTGCCCGAATACTACGAACTGCGCGGCTGGAACACCGACGGTGAACCGTCATCAGAAACCCAAGCACGCCTGGGCCTCGGCTGACCCGTGATCACGGTCAGCTTTCAACTGGTCTCAATTGACCCCAGCGAGGTCAAAGGCCTGGGCCGTGACGGGCTTGGCGACATCCCGGTCAAAGACGGCGGCACGCTTGCCGACGCCATGCAGATGATCGGCCTTCCGCCGGATCAGCCGTTCATGACCATGGTCAACGGCGAGCCCGTGGCACCCGAAAATCGAACCGCAAAAGCCTTAAGCGATGGCGACCAGATTGTCGTGTTTCCACCGATTGAAGGTGGCTAAGGTCTCCAAGCGCACCAAATCGTGAACGCGGCGCGCTGGCACACCGGTATGAAATACCCATATGCTTAAAAGAGAAAACTGGAGGACACCGCCATGTTTGGGCTTTTTAGCAAACCGACCGAAATTCCCGCCGCTAAGGACGCCTTGCCAGGCCGCGACGCAGCACTTGCGACCGCCAGCCATCACGCGGTCAACGGCAACCCGCTGAAGGGGCCTTATCCCGACGGGATGGAGACCGCGATGTTCGGGCTCGGCTGTTTTTGGGGCGCCGAAAAAATGTTTTGGAACCTGGACGGCGTCTATGTAACGGCGGTCGGCTACGCCGGCGGCGCGACACCGAACCCGAGCTATGAAGAAGTCTGCTCTGGGCGCACCGGCCACAACGAGGTCGTGTTTGTTGTTTTCGATCCGAAGAAAATCGCGTTTCGCCAACTGATGAAGGCGTTCTGGGAGGGCCACAACCCAACCCAAGGCATGCGCCAAGGCAATGACGTCGGGACGCAGTATCGATCCGGCGTATACGTCTACAACGACGACCAATTGGCGATTGCCGAGCAGACCAAGAAAGAATTCCAAAAAGCGCTCTTCGATTACAAATACCCGAAGATCACCACCGAGATCATCGAAGCGCCCGAATTCTATTTCGCTGAGGATTACCATCAGCAATACCTGCATAAAAACCCACGCGGCTATTGCGGGCTCGGCGGCACGGGCGTGCGCTGCGGGTAAACCGGCGCTCTAGTCCACACCCTCGCCCCCTCGGCGTCATCCTGAACTTGATTCAGGATCCACTTCGGTGCGAACACTCTGCGCTTAGCTTTTGTAAGGCGATGGATCCTGAATCAAGTTCAGGATGACGCGGGAAAGATGGCGGAAGTAGCGGAGGATAACGCCGGGACAACGATGAATATGGTCATCAGAATTTCCGCACCGAACTTGATGGCAGATCAGACAGCCGCGCCATTTCTCGCCCCTCAAAAAGCGTTGGATCGGCCAGATAATCCGTAAAGAAGTCGAGCGCATCGTCGCCCCAAAAAACCTCGCCATCGATGACGAAACTCGGCACGCCGAAGACATCGGCGTTCAGCGCATCCTCACCGTTTTGAATAAGCTCGGCCTTCACGGCGGGATCGCTGACCAGCGCGTCGCCGTCGGTGATCCCGCACGCCGCCTGGATCGCCTGCCAACCCATATTGTTATCCGGCAAATAGCCTTCGCCCCAAATCGCATGAAACACCTTGGCGACAGCGTCCGGTGTGTTACCGAGTGCGATGATCAAACGAAGCGCGCGAATCGGATTGAACGGATGTGCGTCCGGAAACGTAAACGGCACGCCCCGCTTTGCCGCCGCCCAGGTGACATAGCGATAGGTGAAAAGTTTTTTCGATGGAATCTCGGCCGGGCCTTTTTGACCGTGTGCATTCAACAGACCGGCGAACAACACCGGCTTGAGGGTCAGGTCCACTTTGTCGTTTAGGGCCGAAAGCCGGCACGCCTGCAAATACGCAAACGGCGAAATAACGTCGAAATACCAAGTGGCGTGCATATCGATCTCCTGCAAATTCACTGAACACTCTAGGCGCGCACGGGTGCGTGGTCTACGTTTGGAAGATGTATGTACTTATTCATGGCGCCTATCATGGCGCATGGTGCTGGGGGGCGGTGCAACAACTTTTGCCGAATGCCGTCGCGCCTAATCTACCCGGACATGGCGGCGACCCGGGCTGGCTGTCCAGCCAAACCTTAGACGCCTACACAGCGCGGATTATTGACGCCATTGATGCGGCGGCAAGCCCCATCACCTTGGTCGGCCATAGCATGGGCGGCGCCATTGCCGCACAGGCAGCAAATGCCAGACCAGACCGGGTCACTGGCATCGTCTTTCTGACCGCGTATATTCCGCTTCATGGCGAGAAGATCAGCGATGTCGTCAAAACCGATCCGGCCAGCCACGTCCAGGTCAAACGCTTGACCAGTGGCGAGGACGAGGCGCTGTCCCTTATGACCGGCACGGTCGAAGATGCGTTTTATAATGATGCGGATGCAAGCCAACTCGGATTCGCCCAAGACCGGGTGCAATTACAGTCTCCAAACCCATTTCAGACCCCGTTGACGCTCAGCGACAAGGGTTTCGGCAGCGTCGGCAAGGCAGCAATTATCTGTCTCAAAGACCGCGCGATCTCGCCCGGCCATCAACGCTGGATGGCAGAACGGGTCGGCTGCGATCCGATCATTGATTTGGACGTCGGTCACTCACCGTTCGTCACCGCACCGGATGCACTGGTTGCCGCCGTTCAGTCTGCCGCCAAAAACTTCTGATAATCCGCCGCCAAGTCACCGACTGCAGCCGCACGCAGCTTTGCGCCGATGTCCTCGGTGGCCAAGGTCGGGTCCGAACCAATCCGGCCATCCGGGAAGCGACGACGGTAATCCTCGCAGTCGTAAAAACTGCCCTGCGGCGCTATTTCAGGTGACAACTTGCCGTCGGATTTGATGCGCGCTGCATCATCCGGATACGCAAAGTACGTCAACGAGACCTCGCCCGCCGTGGCGTGACTGCCGTTGGCAGCGCCGAAGGCCTCGGCCTCAATCGCTTGCACAGACGGACATTCAAACCAATTGCGCAGCACACAACGCACCCCGGCACGATTGTGGCGCGCGGTCCCTAAGCTGCTTTCGGCGTAAATCTCGTCGAATGCGGCTTTCACGGTCGCAATGTTGCCGCCATGGCCGTTGAGGAAATAAAACCGCTCAAACCCATGCCGCGACAGCGACGCCACGTAGTCGCCGATCACCGAAATCAGCGTGGTGGGTCGCAGTGTAATAGAGCCCGCAAACCCCAAGTGATGCTGCGCCATCCCGACGCTGATGGTCGGCGCGATCAACGACTTGGTTTCTTTCGCTAGTTCTTCGGCGACGATTTCCGGGCACAGCGCGTCGGTGCCGATAAAACCGGTCGGGCCGTGCTGTTCAGCCGAGCCGATGGGAATAATGATGCCGTTCGACGTTTTCAAATAGGCCTCAACCTCGGGCCAAGTCATCATTTGCAGTCGCACCGGTCGGCTCCTTTTCTGTATTTCTGAGATGCTCCAACTTGGCCAATTCGCGCCTTCCTGTCACGTCGCATCAAAAAGTTTTTATATATGCCAGATTTTGTCACCCATGCATGTTAAGGTCCTGCCCATGAGCATGAGATATGAAAAAGCCGACAACCTTTTGCAGCTGGCGCTTGAAATGCAGGCGGCACGCTATGGCCTGTCGTTGCAGGACATCCAAGAGCGCTTTGCCGTCGGCAGGCGCACCGCGATGCGCATGCGCGACGCTGTGCTGCGCAACTTCCCCCAAGCCATTGAAGTGCCGACCGGCGAGAAAACCAAGCGCTGGCGGATTCCGCACGGTGTCTTAGACCGGCTGATCAGCTTCACCGCCGACGAACTTGCCGATTTGGAGGGGGCGGTGGCGCTGATGCAGGCACAAGGGCAGCACGATAAGGCCGACCGACTTCGCGATCTACGCGGCAAGCTCAAGGTCTTGATGCCGCCCGATATGGCGCGCCGCACGGAGCCCGACATCGACGCCATGCTGGAAGCCGAGGGCTTTGCCATGCGCGCCGGTCCGCGCCCGAAAATAGCCGGTGTTGTGATGGGCGAACTGCGCGACGCCGTCAAAGCCTGCACCAAGGTCAAGCTGGCGTACCGCAACCGCAGCCGGGGCACAGTCAACGAGCGTATCGTGCACCCATACGGCTTTTTATTCGGGCACCGCAATTATCTGGTCGCCTATCATGAACACCCAAAGGCCAATAAAGTGGCGCTGTTCAGTTTGGCCAACGTCGAAGGCGTCACCCCGACCCAGGACTATTTTGAACGCCAACCCGCCTTTCAACTGGCCGAGTTTGCTGCACGCTCGTTCGGCGTGTTTCAAGAAGAGCCCTACGAAGTAGTCTGGAAGTTCGCCCCCGAAGCCGCCGAGACCGCGCGCGAATTCGAATTCCACCCGACACAAGTCCTTGAGCCACAAGATGACGGCAACTTGATTGTCCGCTTCCATGCCGCGTCTGATCTGGAAATGGCCTGGCACCTGTATATGTGGGGCGACAAGGTTGAGGTGCTGGCACCTGAACGGCTCCGCGACATGGTCAAAGACCACCGCCCAAGCTGGCCGGCGTTACCGTAAAACAGACCCGCTATCCGCACGCGGAAAGTAGACGCTCACCTCTGCCTGTCCGCGTAATGATCCAGCGTACGGGCCGTCATGACGGTCTGGCCGTCTGCATCTTTAAATGCCACGTCTGTGGTCACAAACACGCCGTCGCCTTGGACGCGAACGGTCTCGATGCACACCGATGGGTGCACAGTCCCATTGACCGGCAACGAATTCGGAAACCGGACTTTTTCAAGCGACGCCGCAACCGCGCGGGCGCCTGCAACGCGGAAGCAGGCCTGCACGGTCTTGGGGATCATCACCACCAACAGATTACCGGGCACGGTGCGGGGCTGGGCACCTTGTGCATGGATCGCGTTGCCGTCACCCGATAGCGCGATGAAATCATCCACCATCGCGTCCGTCATTTGGACCGCCGGGGCTGAGATGACTTCGCCGATATGCGCTTTCAACGATTTTGCGTCGCGCACATCAATCATGGCTGTGCCCGCATCATCAAGGCCGAGCCGAGGCCGCCCGCCGCCGCAATCGCCGCCAAGCCCAGCGCACCGCCCCCGCGTGCCGCCAAGTCATGAAACAGCCGCACCGCCAAGATCGCGCCGGACGCGCCAATCGGGTGCCCCCGCGCCAACGCACCGCCGCGCTGATTGACGCACGTTGGATCAAAACCAAGATCATCGATGCACGCCATCGCCTGCACCGCGAACGCTTCCATGATCTCGACATACGCGATGTCGGCGGCAGAGACACCTGTGCGCGCCAACAAATTGCGCACCGCGACCACCGGCGCCAAGGCGGGTTGGCTCGGATCAAACCCGGCAGCCTCGGCGCCGAGAATTTGGATGCGAGGGCCAGCCGACGTCGATGCGATCCGATCGCTGACCACGAGCAGCGCCGCAGCGGCGTCGGCTTCCACCGCCGTCGTCGCGGCGCTGAGCCCATGGGCAGACGTTCCCGCCAAGACCGGAAGGCGGGCGCAGGCTTTGATGCTGAGCGTGCGCGTAAAGCCGTCCCGGTCATGACCGGCCACCGGGGTGATCTCGCGGGCAACCTCGGTATCGGTGGACGCGCGCCGATGACTTTCGACGGCATATGCGTCTTGATCGGCACGGCTGACGGCACGTGCCTCGGCCAAGGCGGCGGCGGCGTCCAGCATGTCCGGATCGCGGTCCAGCCAAGGGGTGAACGGCGGACGGTCATAGGCAACAGGTGGGTCGCCTGCCTTTAACGGTCGGTGCTGGCGGATCGGTGCTCGGCTATAGCTCTCGAGCCCACCGCAGATGATCACATCTGCGTCGCCGGCGCGCACCCGTGACGCAGCGAGGCTGATGGCGTCCAAACCACTGCAGCATTGCGTGTCGAGGCTGAATGCCGGTGTGGCTTCATCTAATCCGGCTTCAAGCGCCGCGACGCGCGCCGGATTGCCGCCGCCATAGAGCGCATTGCCGAAAATCACCTGATCAATGTGCGGCAGGTCAACGTCGCCACACACGGCGTTGATCACGGCAGCGCCCAAGCTTGACGCCGGGATGTCGTTGAACGCGCCGCCCTTCGGCATCACGGGCGTTCGCTTAGCCGCGATGATCCAGGCGTCAGCCATCAGGTATCCGCCTTCATGCGGGCGTGGAGTGCGCTGAAATCAGTTTTATCGGCGGCCGTCACTGGCCAATCGGCGAGCATCACATAACGCATCGGCACTTTGTACAATGGCAGGTGTTCGCGCGCCCACGCGATCAACGTGGAGTCTTCGACCGCCCCCATATCCGCGCACTTAATGGCAGCGACAAGCCGCTGGCCGCGGCGCGCGTCTTCGACGCCGAACACGGCGGCACGTTGCACGCGCGGATGGGCACCGAGCACGGCCTCAACCTCCTCTGGAAAAATGTTTTTACCGGCACTGTTGATCATTCGATCCACGCGCCCGACCAAGTACAGGTTGCCCGGGCCATCCAGATACCCGGCATCACCCACCGACAATGCGCCATTGATCTGTTCGGGCGCTGGGTAGGTATCCCCAGCGTAGCCCTGAAATTGCAACTTCGAGCGTACAAAAACGCGCCCAACCTCACCGGTCGGTACGCATGCACCGGCAGCATCACGAATCTCGATCTCAACGCCTGGGAATGGGGTGCCAACCGAGCCGGCGGGGGCGACCCCGTATTTTGCAACACTGACATAACTGAGTTCGGAGGTGCCATAGAACGTGGCGATCTCGGCATTTTTAAACACGCGGGCCAAGTCCGCCTGCAACGCATCCGACATCGCCGACCCCGCCCCTAACGCGAGCCGGACACCGCCGAAGGTCTGCGGATCGACGGCGCGGACCAGCGCATCAAACTGCGTCGGTGTGCCGAACACCACGGCATTTTTAGCGGTGCGCAGACAGTCGATCACACGGCGCGGCTGGAAGCTTCGGAACAATATCGTCTCGGCGCCCGCATACAGGCCCCTGAGCGCTGCGTACATAAATAGCGAATGCACGAGGTTGCCGGGAATGACGAAGGTATTCGAAGCGGCGAAGCCGAACAGCGTTTGATCACCGTCAAAGCTTGCCTGCCATGAGCGTTGATCGCGCTGAAATCCTTTCGGCGTGCCGAGCGAGCCTGAGGTGAAGCCGACATAAAACGTGCTGTCCGGGTCTTCGACGCCCGGTGCAAGGTCAGACACGGGCGCGGCGTCAAACCACGCTGCGACATCGGTTGCATCGTCAATGACGCAGACCGGTTTCAAGGCCTTGAGCACGTCACGCCACATCGCGTGCGGCCAATCGGGATCAAGCACCTGCACCGCGCGCCCTTGGCGGAGTGCCGCCAAAAAGGCGACGATATTGGCAAGACTGTTCGTGCGTATCAGGGCAACGGGTCCGGGCGCCGCCACCTGCGCATTGAGCCAAGCTTCGGCGGCGGTGACAGCGGTGCGTAATTGATCCCAACTGAGCGTCGCACCCTCCAACCGCAACGCCACGGCTTGGCCCCGGTGCGCGAGGATGGTCTCAGCGATGGCGGACATGTGTCGGGTCATTTTATCCTTCGACTTAACAAAGCATCCGGTTGCCAACTTAGGGTGACCGGGCCTCAATGGCATCTGCCACGTCGTCGGCGGTGCGCAACAGACGAATGATAACAGGCATGGCGACGGCGAACAGACTCGTTTCGAGCCCACGTACGCGTTGGGCTTCGCGCACATCGCGGGTGATGCGGATGACTTCGGGAATAAAGCGGATCGCCATCGCCAAGGTCAGGCTGATTTTACCGACGTCGACGCCGAATTTACCGAGCGGCGACAAAAACATCTCAAGCGCGCCGATCATCGCACTGGTCCGCGTCGTCAGGCTGACCAAGGACGCCGCGCTGATCAATAATGCAAAGCGCACCACGACCATCACAGCGAACTGCCAATCGGCCAACCAAAGTTGCGCCGCAAAGATGATCACAAGCACCGGCACCGCGACCCGGAACTGCCGCCACGCGACATCCGCCGGCACCTGGGCGGCGATGAACAGCAACACAACCAAGGCCAACGCGATCCCGACCAAGGCAAAGTCATCAATCATAAAGACGACGCTGCCGAGCACGACGACACAGGCCAACTTGAGCCCAGCCGACAGCCGGTGCACCCAGGTATCGCGGTCCCAATAAAGTGATTCTAACACGTGAACAAATCCTGATAGGCGCGGATCACGTCTGCCGGCGCACCATCGGCGTGGACATGGCCCTGGTGCAGACAGATCACCCGGTCAAAAGCATCTAGGCTGTCCAAGTCATGGGTGACGACAATCGCCATTTCAGCCAAACCGTCAATCGCCACCATGACGCGCTTTTTATTGCCGAGGTCCAGCAGCGTCGTCGGCTCGTCAAAGACGATGCAGGCGGGCCGCATCGCGGTGACGCCGGCAATCGCCAGCAATTGCTTTTCACCAGCGCTCAAACTGTGGGTCATGCGGTTTTCCATGCCCGCCAAGCCGAACCGGTCAAGTTCGCTCTCCACCAATCGGGTGATCTCGTGCTTCGGCATGTCGGCGTTCTTCAAGCCGAACGCCAAGTCTTCGGCGACCGTCGGCATGACGATTTGATTGTCCGGGTTTTGAAAGACAAAACCAACGCGTCGGCGCGCGGCCTTAGCGTCGTCGCTGGTGTCGACGCCGTTAACGCACACTTTGCCCCGGCTCGGCATCAATAAGCCATTAAACAAACGCACCAATGAACTTTTGCCCGATCCGTTGGCGCCAATGATGCCGATCCTACGCTCGGTCAAAATCAAGTCGACGTCGGCCAGCACGGTGCGACCGTCCCGATCCAAGCCGACGTGGTCCAGCGTGATCATTTTTGCGCCGCCGGAACCAGCGGATACGACCGCTTCACACCGACAATGATCGCAGCCGCAACACCGGCTTTGATGACGTCCCCAGGCACGAAGATCGCCGCCCCGCTGAGCGCCTTTAAAAAGGGAATCTCAGCCGCAAACGCAATCCATGGCACGCCCGCCAGATACACCACGCCGATCCCGCCAGCTGCGGAGATGATGAACGCCCACACCAGATTGAGCCTCAACCATAAACGCTCGGTCAGCCAGCCGCACAGGTATGCACCCGGCACCCAGCCCAGCAAGAAGCCGCCGCTCGGGCCTGCAAACATGCCGAAGCCGCCGCGTCCACCGGCCAAAACCGGCAGGCCGACGGCGACCAACACTAAGAATAACGTCATGGAAAGCGCACCGCGTCGGGCACCTAAAATACCGCCCGCCAACATCACACCCATCGATTGTGCCGTCACCGGCACACCAATCACCGGCACCGTCAGGGGCGGGAAGATTCCGAGTGCGACGGTCAGCGCCGCAAAAAGTGCAATATGGACAAGATCTTTGGTTGTCATCGATGCCCCCTAAGCCGGGGGCAGATATACAACGTCGCGCCCAACCTGAAAAACCCGGAAAAATAAGGTATCCCGTGTTTCTCTGTTGGCGGACGTTTGCGCGTATCAGCGACGCGGTGTTACAGCACGCGGATTTGCGTGCTTTCACCGAAAGTCGATTGAATCAGCCACTTTGCGTGGGCGATCATTTTGCTGTCCTGCAGGTCCTTGATCAGGAACGTCTGACGTCCCCGCTCGGAAACGAAATGGACGAAGCCATGCAGACCGTATCTCACCAGGAAGTTTTGTTGTTTGTTCATATCTGTTGTCTTTTCATTTTTCATTTTTAAGTCTTGATAATCTGCACACACGCAAATGCGTGTGCACGTCCCGCATATAAGCAGGCAGTGATGTCAATTTTATGGCGTAAAGATTAAGAACTGGAAAACGTGTCGCGCGCTTTAAACCGTTGGTTAAGCGTCGCTTTGTTCGTCCGTATTCTGAGGATCGGCGACGGCGTCTGTATTTTCAGACGGCTGATCGCTCGGCTCATCTCGCGCAAGGCGGGCTTCTTCTTTAGCGGCGGCACGCTTGGCCTTTTTTTCGGCTTGCATGCGTTCGCGTTCTTTTCGCTCGAAACTATAGTTCGGCTGTCGCGCCATGGGCCATCTCCGCTTTTAAAAAACAATCGGGGCGGCCCTAAAGCCGCCCCGGCTGCATCACTCACGCTTAGAGGCGCGAAATGTTCTCGGCAGACATTTTGCCGTCACGACCTGGCGTCAGGTCGAAAGAGACCTTGTCGCCTTCGTCCAACGACGAAATGCCAGCGCGCTCGAGTGCACTGATGTGCACGAACGCATCTTTCGAACCATCTTCTGGCTCGATGAAACCGAAACCTTTGGTGGCGTTAAACCACTTAACCGTACCTTGTGCCATGATATAAAATCCTTTCACGGACATTTGAGTGGCGCACCGCACAACGCGGGGCGCCTTGAAGACGTTTAAAATGTCGGAAAAGAAACTATGTCGTCCGACCCCAAAGCGTGCCTAAAGGCGTGCTCCAGATCGGTTACTAGCGCAGATGCGACTTCGAAACGTGAGCGGACCCTATACCATTAATAAGATTTAGCAAGTCATTTCGCACATGCGGTAGTTCTTGACAATTCGGCAGCCAAGGCGCCTTGTGTGCGTAGCGAACCTCCTTTCAGAGTCGAGTTTCGACTGGTAAGCGACCCCATTGGGGCCGCCCGGCCTTTTTGTTTCCGGTTGCAGTCAGGCGTTTCGTTAGACAGACCAACGCAATGTTGCGGATGGGTCATGTCGTAAATGCCTGCGCCGTGCTGGCACGTCCGATTTGCGATGAAACGCAACGGGCGCTTAAAGACTTGATGACTTGAAAGAGACAAAATGACCGACTTTGAAGGCCTGGGATTAAACCAGCCAATCTTGCGTGCGTTGAAAGAAATCGACTACACGCAGCCGACCCCTATCCAAGAACAAACCATTCCGGCCCTCCTTGAAGGCCGTGACATTCTGGGCATCGCACAGACCGGTACCGGCAAGACCGCATCGTTTGCGCTGCCGATGCTGAACCGGCTGACGAAAAACCCGGCCCGCGCCACACGCGGCTGCCCACGCGGCCTGATCTTGGCGCCGACGCGCGAACTTGCCGTGCAGATTTCCGACAACATCCGCACCTATGCAAAGTACCTACACCTGCGCACGTTGATCGTGTGCGGCGGCATGTCGATCCGCCCGCAGATCATGCAGATGAATAAAGGCGTGCACATTCTGGTCGCCACACCGGGTCGATTGCTCGACCTAATGAACCAAGGCCACGTATCGCTGAGCGAAGTTGAATTCTTCGTCCTCGACGAAGGCGACCGCATGCTCGACATGGGCTTCCAGCGTGACCTGCAGAAGATCACCGCGAAGCTACCGGCTGCCCGCCAAACCGCGCTGTTCTCGGCAACTATGCCGAAGACCGTCTCGCACCTCGCGAATGGCCTGCTCAATGACCCGGTGAAGGTCGAAGTGATGCAACAAGCAACGACGGCTGAAAAAGTCAGCCAGCAAGTGCTGTTCGTCGCCAAAGACTTAAAGCGCAACCTTCTGATCGACCTGATGGGCGACAGCGGCTTCAAGCGCGTGCTGGTGTTTACACGCACCAAACACGGTGCGGACCGGGTGTCGAAACACCTACAGCAAAGCGGCATCACGTCCGACGCCATCCATGGCAACAAAGCTCAGAACGCACGCCAGCGTGCGCTTGCGAGCTTCAAGACCGGTGCCATCCGCGTGTTGGTTGCGACCGACATTGCAGCGCGCGGCATCGACGTCGACGGCGTGACCCACGTCATCAACTTCGATCTGCCAAACGAGCCGGATTCGTACGTGCACCGTATCGGTCGCACGGCACGTAACGGCGCATCAGGCAGCGCGCTTTCGTTCTGCGATCCGAGCGAGCGCGTGTATCTGAAAGATATCGAAAAAACCATCCGCCAACCGGTGCCGGTCAACGAAGATCACGCCTATCACCGCACCGGCAGTGCGAACAATGCGCCCCGGCCAAACAATGGCGGCCAGCGCAATGGCCAAAACAATGGCAAGCCAGGCGGCGACAACGCCGGCAAGCCGGGTGGCCAGCGTCGCCGTTCGCGTCGCTCCGGCTTCCAGAGCAAAACCGCCGCGTAAACGCGGACGCTCTAACGACAAACTATAGACGGCGCGGCAAAAAATTGCCGCGCCGTCGTTGTTTTTAAAGCCTGTATCCCCAATATCTGATCAGCATTCTTCACGCAGGCGGCACGGTTTTTAGAACGGTTTATTGACGATGGATCCACTGACACAAGGCGCACTCGGTGCCGCATTGCCACAAGCAACGTGGACAGCGTGGACTCGGCACAACAAAACACAGGTCGCCGTCGCAGGCGTGCTGGGTATGCTTGGCGGCATGGCGGCGGATTTGGATGTGCTGATCCGATCCAACACCGACCCGCTGATGTTTTTAGCGTACCACCGGCAATTTACCCATTCCCTGATCTTCATGCCGCTCGGCGGACTGATCACCGCCATCGCGCTGCATGGAATTTTTGCGCGGCGCTGGCAGTTGTCGTTCTGGCAGACGGTGATCATCTGTACGCTGGGCTACGCGACGCATGCGCTCCTGGACAGCGCGACCTCTTATGGCACGCAATTATTATGGCCGTTCAGTGAAACGCGCATTTCGTGGAGTATCGTGTCGATCATCGACCCGCTGTTCACCCTGCCGCTCGCCGGCTTAGTAATTATGGCGGGGATCAAAGGCAACCCGTGGTTGGCGCGGGTAGGTCTAGCTTGGGGGCTTTTGTATTTGGGTGCCGGCTGGATGCAGCATCAAGCAGCCTACAGTATCGCCGAAGACATCGCCGCAAGCCGAGGCCACACGCCGATCCGCGTTGAGGTCAAACCGAGCTTCGGCAATATCTTGGTATGGAAAAGCATTTACGAGACCGATGACCGCTTCTACGTCGATGCGGTACGCGCCGGCATCGCGCCGAAAGTATTTCAGGGCACGTCTGTGCCAAAGCTCGAGACAGCACGGGATTTCCCCTGGCTCGCGCCCACCTCGCAACAAGCCCGCGACATCGAACGCTTCAGCGGCTTCAGTGACGGTTTCGTCGCGATCGACCCGGATCAGGAAAACCGCATCATTGATGTGCGCTATTCATTCGTACCAAACGACGTCAGCGCGTTATTTTCAATTGAGTTGAACCCAGAAGGCGCACCTAACACGCACGTGTATTACCGCACGCACCGCGAACATGCGCGCGACAGCATCCATACCCTTTGGCAGATGCTGAGCAGCGCGCCGCCTCAGTAATTGACCGATTGCCCGGAGCCACCATCGACGGCGATGCTTTGGCCGGTGATCATCTCAGCCATCGGCGAACAAAAAAACAGCGCAGCCGACGCGATGTCTTCGGGGCGGATCAATTTGCCGAGCGGAATATCTCCGGTGCGCTTTTCGATGATGGCGTCGATGTCGGCGCCGGTTTGTTTGGATTCTTTCTCAAATATCTGCTGCACCCGCTCGGTCTGTGTATAGCCCGGGTGCACACAATTGACCGTGACGTTATATTGCGCAGCGTAGCCGGAAAACTGTTTGGTGAAGTTGGCGACACCCGCGTTGGTCACCCCATTGGTCATCCGCAACGGCGCAACGATCCGGGCCGTCATCCCGCCAATGTTGACGATGCGGCCCGCACCTTGTTGTTTCATGAACGGCAGCATCAGCCGCGCGATGCGGATATAGGCCATCAGCTTGACGTCGATGTGATAGCGGAACTCGTCATCGGTCAACTCGTCGAACGGCGCGCTGGTCGACGTCACCGCATTGTTGACCAAGATATCAACGCGCCCGCACGTCGCACCGACGTCGACGACAAAACGGTTGATATCTTCCATGCGGCTGACGTCGCATTGAAAACCCCAGGCGTTGACGCCCTTGGCTTGAATGTCTGCGACCGTTTGATCCAGGCTTTCCTGAGTGCGGCCACAAATTGCCACGTGGGCACCGTGATCGGCGAACATCAGCGCGGTTGCGCGTCCGATGCCGCGACTGCCGCCGGTGACCACGGCGACTTTATCCTTCAGTTTGAAATCCATCGAGCCCTCCTTGATGCGACGTCTATGATGTCAGCAAGTGCGAAGGGCGCCAACGCGCAATGCGCGTCATTCATCCGAAAATCAAAACACTATTGACCGTAGCGCGCGGCGGTCAGGCCGTCCATATCGATCTCGGGCGTCTTTTCCATGACCAAATCCGCAACGACGCGGGCAGAGCCGCACGACATGGTCCAGCCCAGCGTACCGTGCCCGGTGTTCAAAAACAGATTGTCATAGCGCGTCGGCCCGAGCACCGGGGTGCCGTCCGGCGTCATCGGGCGGAGACCGGTCCAACCTTCAGCCTTACTGACATCACCGCCCTTGGGAAACATATCGGTGACCACGTGGCGCACAGCATCGGTGGCATGATGTCCGAGCTTTTGATTGTAGCCGATGATCTCGGCCTGACCGGCGACACGGATACGGTCGCCCAATCGGGTCACACCGACCTTGAAGGTTTCGTCCATGATCGTCGATTGCGGTGCAAAATCAGGATCGGTGATCGGCAACGTGATCGAATAGCCTTTGATCGGATAGATCGGCAGCCGAATACCGATGGTCTTCAGCAAAATAGGCGCATACGGCCCCATGGCGCAGACATACTTGTCGCCGGTGACACGCCCGTCGCTGGTGTCGACGCCGACAATGCGGCCCTGTTCCATAGCAAAGCCATCAATATTGACGTTGTAGTGAAACGTCACCCCAAGCGCTTCGGCCTTTTTCGCAAGCGCTTGCGTGAACATCCGGCAATCGCCGGTGCGGTCCGACGTCAACCTGAGCCCGCCGACGAATTTATGCGCAACCGGTGCGAGCCCCGGCTCGACGGCGATGCAGCCGTCCCGGTCCAACACTTCGAACGGCGAGTCGTAGGCGGCCAATACGTCTTGGTCGGCTTTCGAGCCGTCGATCTGCTTTTGCTTACGAAACAGTTGCAGGGTGCCCTGCTCGCGAAGGTCAAAATCGATCTGCACCTCGGCCAACAATTCGGTGAGCGCATCGCGGCTATAGTTCGAGACCCGCACCATCCGGCCCTTGTTGATGGCATAGGATTTGGCGTTGCAGTTGGACACCATCTTCGCGCACCACGCCCACATCGACGGGCTCATCAGCGGCCAGATCATCAGCGGGCGATGGCGCATAAACAGCCACTTCACGGCTTTCAACGGAATCCCAGGCGCCGCCCAGGGCGACGTCATGCCGTACGACAACTCGCCCGCGTTGGCGAAACTGGTCTCTAGTCCGGCTTCACGCTGACGGTCTAAAACCTCGACCTCAACGCCTTGGCGCGCCAGATAATACGCGGTGGTGACGCCGATGATCCCGGCCCCAAGCACAACAACCCGCATGGCTTCTCTCCCTCAACACATCCCAATGTCGAACCCCACCTACAGTCTGCATGAATGCTCGGGGCCTGCAATGTTTGTAGGGGATGGACTGATATTCACAGGGCGGCTTTGCACCAAAATCGCCAATCGATACTTAGCGTCCGACGGCAAGTCTACAGCGCGCTCGTTGCTGATTATATGTCCTTCGCAGACATCGGCAAATCGACAACAAACTGACTGCCGCCGCCCGGGTTAGGCTCGTACGTCAAATCGCCGCCGTGGGCCTGCGCGATACTCTTCGCGATGCTCAATCCGATGCCGGAATCGAGGTTTCTTCCTGGTTTATCCGTCGGCACCTGGGAAAAACGTTCGAATATTCTATTCCAGTAGGACTGCGGCACGCCAGGACCATGGTCAGCCACAAGGACGCGAATGCTGTCAGCAAGAGCTTCTGCCGTAATTGAGATAAAGTCATTTCGCGGTAAAAACTTAATCGCATTGGAAAGAAGATTATTCAACAATCGTTCCAACAATACGCGATCACCGTTGACGAATATGCCGGTTTTATCGACACCCACGCGCATTTCAATATGTGAGGCCTTCGCGTAAATTTGCAGCGGCGCCATCGCCGCGTCGATCAATTCAACCAAAAGAATGCGTTCTCTGGCAATGTTTCCATGACCAGAAGAGAGACGTTCTTGATCGAGGATATCGTTGGTCATTTTCAACAGACTTTCCGACACCTCCTGAACTTTAGAAATGTAATCGCCGGCGCTTGTCGGGATTTCGCCGAAGACGCCTGTCTGCAGGGCCGCCAACGTACTAATCACCGATGACAATGGCGCACGTAGGTCATGGCTGGCTATGGCCAACATGTCATCGCTTTCTTTTTTTGTCTCTCGAAGTCGGCGTATTTCAGTTTCTCGACCTTCGCGCTCAATCATCCGCCGAACTTCGGTCTCTGCTCTGAGACCCCAAAGCTGAGCGACTTCGAGCGCAAAATCATCTTCATGCCGTGCTTTAGATGAAAATATGGCAATATGCCCGATGATTTTTCCATCTAAGTTTCGCAATGGGATACCGATAAAACTTTCGTAACCGCTTTCCCCTTTCTTTGGAAACTGCGCACCGATATCACAAGGAATTAACGTGGGCTCACCATTGTAGATGAGTTGGCAAGGATTGCCGGTAAGTTCATAGTCCCAGGTTTTCTTCTCGGCGCCGTCTTTCCAGGCGGCCAGCACACGTACGGCGGTCGCGGGGGCATCTATCGCCCGTGCCACAAACGTTGTTTCCGCATCAAGAAGATTGCCAAGGCCACGCACCATCACGCGTAGAAATTCGTCACCCGTGACAGTTGCTCCATCGCGAAAGATGCTTCGAAAAATTTCAAATTGTTGTCGCTTGAACCCCGAGGCTATCACTTTGTAGTTCCTTGCGAAATTTCGGCACCCAAGTTTGATGATAAATGGAATACACAGCGAACGCCATCTTCTTGCGGGGCCAAGCGGCGCTATAGATATTTTAAATTGGCGATAAGCGCGGCGCGTTTATCCAAGTCACTTTCTTCCAACAAGGTCATCAATATATCCGAATGCCGCACCATCCCCGCCAGGTGGCCATTTTGTACGACCGGCATGTGATGAAAATGATGTTTCTCCATGACATGCAAAACGTCATGGACGTCGTCTTCAACGGCGCATGTGATCGGATCTATGGTGACCAGCTGACTGACTTTAATCGTTGATATGTCGCCTGAAATTTCAGCGATCGCGCGCATGATATCCTGCCAAGAAACCACCCCCAATACTTGCCCCGTGTCAGAGCACACGATGACCATATCCCATTGATTATCGGTCATAATCCGGGCGACATCAGCGATTGTGGTATGAGGGAGAACAGATATCGCCTTATAGTCTTGATGCCTTACAACTTGTTCCACAGTAATCATCGGATATGTCCTTATGAGTTCAGGCGGCGGAAATGAACGAACTTATGAATTGGCCTGCGAGAAGCGCTATGCAGGAAAAAAATCCAAGAACGGGAATTCCAATCCAAACTGAGAATCGCCCCGGCTGCGCATCATCACGCTTCAGCTTTAAGAGAAATAACGCGCCGTTCACCATCACAAAAACGATGAGCACAATCCGCGAGGTCCACTCGGCCAAGCCTTCAAGGGGCGCCGAAATTGCGAGCGTAAGAACGACAGCCGACACCGCAGCGGTCGCCCAAAGCGGTGTCCGTGTCCATTGGTTGACGCGGCTAAATATGGCGGGCGCGCTGCCCTGCTTCGCAAGGCCATACAGCACCCGCGACGCCATGATAATTTGAATGATGACACCGTTCAGCGTCGCGGCAATCGCGATCACCGTGATGACCACGGGCGACGCGCCGGAAATATGCCCAAAGACAAAACTTAACGGTGCTTCCGATGCCGCGAGTTCATCTAGCGGGACGGATAGAACCGCAACCGCCGTCACCATAAAATAAATCAAAGTGCCAAGGCCTAACGTCAAAAAGATCGCCCACGGCAAAGTTTTCTCGGGATGTTCCATTTCTTCTGCAAGATTAACGATGTCTTCAAAGCCGATGAAGGCGAAGAAAGCCAACAGCCCGGCGCTCGCGATCGCCGTCCATGCCGCGGCGTCGCCGATGGACGGGAGAATGCGCGGTATCTCTGTCATAATGGACGGGTTGTCGGAGACGCCGATGGCGACAATCCACAACAGGGCGCCAACTTCAAAAATCGTAAACAGACTGGCGAACAGGACGGATTCCATAATGCCCCAGGCCGCGATAAGGCCCAGCAACGACACGATGACGATCACAAGCCAGATTGCAGGGACATCAACGAACTCTCGGATGTAGCCCGTGCTACCGAGGCTGATCGCCGAAGATGAGACGACACCCGAAGCAATGACGAGAAAACCAACGGTCGTCGAAAGCCATATCGAATTAAAACCAGCCCTGACATAGGCGGCTTCACCGGCGCTCACGGGAAACCGCGTCGACAACTCGGCGTAAGACGCTGCGCTAAACATCATCACGACGGCGGCCAAGACAAAGGACACCGGCGCATGAATCCCGGCTTTGGCCGTCGTTGCGCCCAGAAGCACATAAATCCCTGCACCAATTGTCACACCCAGGCCATAAAGCACAACCAGCGGCAGCGACAACGCGCGCCGAAGCTCAGTCATCCATGAGTCCTTCGATCACTCTAAATCACGCCTCATACTCGCAGGCGCCAAGCACTCGGACATTGATGTGTATCAACCGACGACACCGCCGTTTATCTGCAGCAATTGGCCGTTGATAAAGCCGCCGCGGTCCGAGCAAAGCAGCCCCACTGCCGCCGCAATATCATCGGACGTGCCAAGACGTCCCACAGGTGTTTGTGCGAGCAATTTTTGAAACCGATCCGACTGCGAGATGTCGGCTTCTTCATCGGGAAAAGTGCCCGGCGAAATGATGTTCGCCGTCACGCCTTTGGGGCCGAATTCACGCGAAAGGGCTTTGATGAGGCCCCAACTTGCGTGCTTCGCCATGGTCACATGCGGGCGCCCGCCGGTGCCCTGCTGCGCATTCATGCCTGAAAAATTGATGATGCGCCCCCAACCGCCTTCGATCATGCCCGGCAGAAATGCGCGCGACAACCAGACCGCCGCATTGCAATTGACGTTCATGACATGGGCGAGATCGTCGTCGGTCATATCCAAAAATGCCGATGCCGGACGAATCGCCGCATTGTTGATCAAAACATCAACCCGCCCAAACGCCTTTAAAGCTTCATCCGCCATGGTATGAACCGCAGCGTGATCACCGACATCGCCCATGACGACAACGGCATCCGTGCCAATGGCGCGGACTTCGTCGGCAACCCGTTCGCAGGCAGCTTGGTCTTTCGAGCCGTTGACGACAATGTTAAAGCCGGCCAGGGCGAGTTCCTTGGCGCACGCGCGCCCCATATTTCGCCCTGACCCGGTGATGAGTGCCGCACGTGTGCCGGTTGCCATTTAACGTCTCCTAATTTTCATGATGTTGATTTAAGTCGCGTACCGAACGCCTAGTCTGCTTTACCGGTGTGGCTGTACATCGCGCGCCCCGGCACCGGCATCTTTGCGTGCGCGATGACGCCGGCATCGGACACGGTGATGTAAAGATCGCGCATATCTGGGCCCCCGAACGCCAGATTGGTGGTGGTGCGGCCAATGTGGCGGCAATCGACGCTCAGCACTTCTTCGCCGTGTTCATCGAACGCATAAACCCGCCCTCGGCTGGCATGACACACGTACAGTGTGCCTTGTTCATCGAGTGCCATACCGTCCGGGCCGATGACGCCTGCCGGTAGCCGCGCGAACAAGCCCACTTTCGCCGTGCCTTCGGGAAACAACGGCACGCGCCACACGGCGGCGGCGCGGGTCATGGCGACATACAATACCTGATCGTTCAGACCGGTGACCAAGCCGTTCGGGCTCGGGCCGTTCGAAATAAGCTGTTCCAGTCGATCCGAGCCCGCAGGCACCCGATACACGCGGCCGGTCGGATCGTGCAGGCCGGTGGTGCCTTGATCGGTGAAATACAGGGTGCCGTCGGCACCGAAGAACAGATCATTGCAGCCCTTGAACCCCTCACTCCGACGGGTCGAGAACTGATCGCGGACGGCGCCCGCCTGAAGCTCCAACTGCGGATCGACGATGACGATACCGCGCCGATAGTCGGCAACGCGGAGCGTGCCGTCCGGATGCACCCGCAGCCCGTTCGGCCAGCCGTCGTATTCAACACCGAGCGACCACTGGCCACCCGGCGTAATCTTGAAAATGCGCCCCCATGGAATATCGACCACCCAAAGATTGCCGTCCCGGTCGAACGACGGCCCCTCCAAAAACGACGGCACCTCGCCGCCTGGCTTGTTGGCATCGACCCAGCTCGACGGCTGGCCGACCTGTCGATACTTTTCCGGCAACGCCGTAAAGACCTCGGCACGAATTTCTGTCACTGACATGGATTGTCCTCGCATTAAGACGTTGAACCGCCGCGCAAACGAAAACCGACGTGTGCAGGGGCCACGCGACAACCTGACACGCTAAAAATTAATGTGTCAATGAAACCAATGATTTATCGAAGGCTTGCGCCCAGGGCGCCATCAAATAACTCAGTATTTTCAGGCTTTTAAAGTCATGTGTGGGAGAGAATAGACGCACCCGAGATCAATAGGGTTGATCTGCTCCCAAAGCAGTCGCAGCTAATAATTAGAGGATAAAGTCTATGCCATCATGTTCTTGAGGCTTTGCATATAAAATTGCCCACAATAAAGCAGCCCGCCCACACGTCGCGGGCAGGCCACCCCTATCAGAGGTTTGGGTATCCTTAAGCTAAAACTTTACAGAAAAAAGTGCTGGCTTCCATGCCTTAGAACCCATTGTGAGCGAGTGTCCAGCAACCGTTGCGTTTCCAAACTCGACGTCTGCCTCAATCCGCGCAGTCACAGAGCCCTCTGGTTTTGTAGCGTTGCCACTAACCGTAACATCCATGCAAAGATTTGTTGTGACACCGGGGTATGTAATGGAGGCGACTTCAGCGCCCCCAATTTCACAGCTATACCCGGAACCACTAAACGTACGCGTCATAAGATTTAAGCAAATACTAGCTTTTTTGCCGATCGAAATCTTGCAGGTTAAAGGGAGTGTCGCATGTTTTCCGAACAACGCGAGGTGAACCGTCGTTTGAACGGCGATTTCGCTATCATCTACGCCTGAGTATCCAGCATAAACACCGCCATCGACCGCAATACTGAAGTTTCCAAGACTTATGTTGGCGCATTGATGTAGATCGGGCGTCCCAGGGACTGCGGGCGTGCACGGGCCAGCGATCGTATGATGGCAATGCTTTCCTGGGTGTTTAAAGGATGGGCACGGGTACTTCTGAGTATATGAAGGAGCACACTTTTTGGGCGTGCCGGGGGTTCCGTGGATGGTTACGCATTGCTGCGCAGAAAAATTACTGGCGACAGTGTTATTCCACGTTATGAGCTCACGTTCGGCGGAACTGGCAGGGGAAATTAAAAAAAAGCTGAAAACAATGCTCAACAAAGCCATGTGAGAAGATTTCATATCCGTCGAATTCCCTATCCTTGGCGATTAAAATTTGATCCTAGGCGAAATCCGACCAAAACCAATGAGAAGTGGAAAAATAGTATTGTCTGCTTTTCAGCCGATCAAGATACTTTAGGAACCAGACAAGACCGAAATTTAAATTAGCCTGCGGCAAGTTTATGGGACTAAATGGCCAAAGTGTGTAAATATTTTAGCTTAATGCGCCGCCAATGCTTCGCGCTAACTTATTGCTAATAAATTCAGGGCATACACTTTATTCAATGATTGGCGCATCCAATTTTATTTGGGGTTTCCGAATGTCTTTAAATCTTAAAAATCTAACTTTAGGCATTGCTGTGCTATCGCTGTCAGCATGTTCCTCGGCCTTTGAACCAACCGTTAAAAGCACTGACATTGAGAGTGACAGTGTCTTGTCATCACTGCCAAGCTTGTCTCAGACAACGATTACAAAAGCTGAGGCCGCGCTCCGCACGTGCTTAGGCAGAGGGTCCGATGCGACATTTAGCCAATCGGATTCGTCTGACATTTCAATCTCCCTCGTTTCAACGGGTACCAGCAGCAACTCAGATAGTGGAGGCAACGCAGAGAGTTCGGGTGAAACGGAAATGTCAGGAAGAACGCCTGGTGTTCTCATAGCGCGAGAAATGTTTTTCCGAACGTGTGAGTTCTCAAACAACTATCAACTGTCAAAGCAAGAAGCATTGAAGCTGTACGTTCAAACCCTGAGCGCTGTCAGTGAAGGCTGGAAAGCGGAAATTCAAAAAACAACGATTACCCTTGGAGAAACAGTGGGCGTCAACGATACGAATACAACGAGCGATGCCAATAACGGTGATACAGGTGTATCTACCGGTTCGACTAGTAGTCCGAGCAACTAAGTATCGTCAAACAGCGGCAATGAATCTCGGCACCGAAATGCGCTAGCAGAAAGCTTGCCAGAATTATGCCTGCCAATGTCGAACAGCGAACCGTAGATGGCTTGCCGCAGAGGCGACGGCAAAGATTGAGAGATAAAAAGGGAACATTTTTCCCCTCACATATCTAATATTTCCCTCACACTGGAAAAACATAAATATATCAAAGGGTTATGAAAGAAATGGTGCCCAGGGGCGGATTTGAACCACCGACACCCGCATTTTCAGTGCGATGCTCTACCAACTGAGCTACCTGGGCACCGTGTCGCAGCAGGCTGCGAACGTTCGGCGTGTATAGAATATAGAAAGGGGCCTGTCCAGCACCAGTCTTGCGGTGTTTTCGGTTGGTCAGAACCGGCGATTGGCCAGCGCACGCGGCGGCTTAGAAGTGTTCGTCTTCCTCGTCACCGGCATTGATCGCGCCATCCGACGGCGCTTCGTCGGTGGGGACGCGATAATCCCCATCAAGCCATTTCCCCAGGTCCAGATCGGCGCATCGTTTCGAGCAGAACGGGCGCATTTCAATATCGGCGACCTTGCCGCAGACCGGGCACTTACGGCCCATCAAGGGCACAACATTTGCGTTTTTATTCGATAAAGTCACGTCGCACTCATATTTTTGGCGTTTTCGGTTTGATCTCAAAATCCACGTCCGCACCCCTATGCAAATCGCTGACGAGCGGGATGTCAAATCCTAGGCGCTGCGACGTTGCCTGCAACGCCGGTTTGAGTGGACCTTGAAGGGCCGCCTTGATCACGGGCGTGACGTGTAGCGCGGCGGGGCCACCCCCGGTCAGTGCCAGGGCACGAAGCGCAGCCAGCGCCCGGGTCTCCGGGGTCTCAATCAAGCTGCGGCAGAGCAGGGTTTCGGCCAGCGACATACCGTCGCGGCGGCGTTCGATCTCGACGATGCCGAACACGCTGAACGGCAACGCGCGGGGCTGCGCCGGATCATCGGCGAGCGCACGTTTGAGCGCCACCGACACCTTGGCGCGGGCGGCATCATCTTTCAGCCGCATAAAATCCACTGCGATCACACCGCCGATGTTGCGGAGCCGCAATTGACGGGCGAGCGCCTCGGCGGCTTCAAGATTGGTGTGCAGCGCGACCCGCTCAGGATTGCCGCCACCGGCCTGACCGGCGTCAACGTCGATACTGGCCATAGCCGCCGTTTCGGCGATCACGATACGACCGCCGGACGGCAGCGCGACCATCGGCGCCAGCGCGTCTGCAAACGCGTCTTCGATCTCAAGCGCGCGGAACGCAGGCGCACGAACAAGGCTGAGCGTTGGCCGCGCCTCAGGCACATGGGTCTCGGCAAACGCAGCCAAGGCCGCCAACGTGTCGGCATCATCGACCACAACGTCCGACGTTGCCGCACTGAAGGCGCTAAAAAGCGTCCGCGCTGCAAGGTCCGGGGCGGCATATAAGTTCACCGGCGCCTCGGCACTTTCCGCTGTTGCCGCGATTGTCGTCCACGCCGCCCGCAAGGCGTGCGCTTCGGCCAACAACGCATCGTCAGCTGCGTGCAGCGCGTCGGTGCGGACGACAAAGCCGGCCACATCATTGGCCAAAGGTTCCAGCACATCGCGCAGCCGTGCCCGCGCCTCGGTATCGCCGATCTTTTTTGAAATCGCGAGATTGCCGTCACTCGGCGTCAAAACCAAATACCGTCCGGCCAACGTCGGATACGCGCTGAGCCTGGGCCCCTTGCCCGGCACGGCGTCACGGGTGACCTGCACGATCAGCGCATCGCCTTCGTGTAGCCCCTGGGAAGCACCGGATTCTTTGAGATTGAGAAAGCCGTCGTCGGCCTGCCCGATGTCGACAAACGCCGCCCCGATGTCGGCACGCAGCGCACGCACGTGACCCAGGTACAGACCGTCTTTAAGGCTGCGTTGATGGGCGCGTTCGAGGCGGAATTCGATAGGGGTGCCGTTGGCATCCAGGGTTGCGGTGCGGACCTCACCGGGCGCGGCCTCGATGACGATCTTAGCGGTGGTGCTCACGCCGGCCCGCCGCCATACCCGAGCCCCTGCAACAACCCCAGCGTTTCCGTCAACGCCAGGCCGACCACATTGGTGTACGACCCATTGATCCAAGGGATCAGCGCGCCGGCAGCGCCTTGAATCGCATAGCCGCCCGCCTTGCCCTGCCATTCGCCGCTGGCGATATAAGCCGCGATCTCGGCATCCGTCAGGCGCTTGAAGCGGACCTGCGTGACAATCGTTTTCGCCCGCACCACACCACCCGGCGCGATGCCACAGATGCCGCCGATGACCCGATGACGACGCCCAGACAGCTTGCGCAGAAACTTGGTGGCCTCGGCCGCATCAGCCGGCTTTTCCAACACGCGAATACCCATCGCGACGACCGTATCGGCGGCGAGCACAAAATCATCCGGATACTGGGCGGCAATGGCTTCGGCTTTGCTGCGCGCGAGACGTTCAGCAAGTGACCGTGGGCGCTCATGCGGCAAGGGGGATTCGTCAATGTCCGCCGGCACCACAGCATCGGGGGTTATCCCGGCTTGCGCCAGAAGCTCCAGCCTGCGCGGGGACGCAGACGCCAAAATAAGCCGGCCACTCATCGGCAGCCCCAGCGCATTCTGGCAGCGTCACGCATGACGGTGCTTACTTGAAGCGGAAAGTGATCCGACCTTTGGTCAGGTCGTACGGCGTCATCTCAACGTTGACGCGGTCGCCGGCAAGCACCCGGATCCGGTGCTTACGCATTTTCCCCGCCGTGTGCGCAAGGATTTCATGTTCGTTGTCCAGCTTCACCCGGAACATTGCATTGGGCAACAATTCCATCACGGTGCCAGTGAACTCAAGGAGGTCTTCTTTGGCCATTCTCATCCATACAAGTTGTCAAAATCGAGGGGACCATGCCCATATCCGCCGGTTTGGTCAAGGTTTCACTGCATGTAGCTGTTTCTTCGCCACGCCCTACTCATATAAATAATCCGTCACAGTTGAGGGTATTTCCCTGAAGACAAATTTGCGCTATGTTGCATCGCAACAAAGGAGCCCCTTAATGCCCCATGCACACCCCCAGGCGACACGCTGTTTCAGCGTCGCCCTGCTCGCTCTCGCGATCACATTTCAGGTGATCGCGCCCGCTTTCGCTCAATCCGGCGGCGGGCGCCCTGCCCCGGCTGTAACCTATATAGAGGTCGACACTCGCGACGTAACGCCGCAGTTCGAATATCCGGGCCGCGCTGAAGCGCTGGAGACCGTCCAGCTTCGCGCCCGGGTCGAGGGTTTTTTGCAGGAACGCACCTTCCGTGAAGGCGCTGACGTCAAAGCCGGCGAAACGTTGTTCATGATCGAACGCGCCCCCTACGAGGTCATCGTCGATCAACGCAGCGCCGAAGTTGCGGCAGCCGAAGCAACATTGGTGAACGCGGCGGCAGACTACAAACGCAAAGCCGCGTTGGCGAAACGTAATGACGTGTCGCAAGCATCGCTTGATCAATCTAGGGCGGATCTCGAATCGGCCCGGGCCGCCGTATTACGGTTAAAAGCTTCGTTGCGCGCAGCACAACTGGATTTGGATTACACCACGATCAAAAGCCCGATTGGCGGCACCACAGGCGTGGCGCGTTACAGCGTCGGCAACCTGGTCGGCCCATCCAGTGATCCTTTGGCCACCGTCACAACCATTGATCCAATCCACGTCAACATTCAGGTCAGCGAGAAACAGCTGATCGACGCGCGCCGACGCGGCATTGATTTGGACAACCCGACCGTCGCGCCCTCGTTGCTGCTGTCCGATGGCTCGGCGTATCCGTTCGAAGGCGTGTTTGATTTCTTAGCGCCCACAGTCGACCGTGGCACCGATACGGTGACCGCGCGCGCCACCTTCCCGAACCCGGAAAAACTCCTGTTACCGGGCCAGTTCGTCACCGTCATCGTCCGTCAAAAGCAACCTGAGCGCGCGCTGGCCGTGCCGCAAGCATCGGTTCAGCAAGACGCCAAAGGCTATTTCGTACTTTTGGTCGGCACCGATGACACAGCCGAGCTTCGCCGCATTTCCGTCGGGCGGCAGATCCGCGGCGACTGGGTGGTTTTGGACGGTTTAGCCGGTGGTGAGCGGGTCATCGTCGACGGCATCCAAAAAGCCGCCCCCGGTGCCAAGGTCAATGCATCGCCACGCACCCCGGCGAAGGGATCGTAATCCGTGCTATCAGATTTTTTCATTACGCGGCCTCGGTTTGCGTTCGTCATTGCGCTCGTCATCACGCTCGCAGGCGCCATTGCGCTGCAGGTGCTGCCGATTTCAGAATACCCGAACATTACGCCGCCGCAGGTCCAAGTGACCGCATCGTATCCGGGCGCCAACGCCGAAGTCGTCAAACAAAGCGTCGCGACGCCGATTGAAGAACAAGTCAACGGCGTCGACAACATGCTGTATATGTCGTCGACCAGCAGCAACAACGGCGGCTATACCCTGACCGTCACCTTCGCCGTCGGCACCGATCCCGACATCGCCGCAGTCAACGTGCAAAACCGCGTCGCCATCGCCAGTTCGCAACTACCGGACGCCGTGACACGTGAAGGCGTGACCACGCGTAAGCAGTCATCCAATATGCTGCTGGTAGTCAATTTGGTGTCACCCGACAAAAGCCGCGATGCACTGTTTCTCAGCAACTATGCCTCAATATACATCCACGGCGCGCTGTCTCGGCTGAATGGCGTCGGCAGTGTTTCGCAATTCGGTCCGTTGGATTACGGCATGCGGGTGTGGATGGACCCGGACCGAATGACAGCGCTTGAAATCACCTCCGCCGACGTCGCCACTGCAATCCGCGAACAAAACATCCTCGCCACCGCCGGCGAGTTGGGCGCGCCGCCGTTCGCCGGCGCGCCACAATTCCAGTTTTCGATCCAAGCCAAAGGCCGGCTCGAGACGGTCGAGGAATTCGGCAACATCATCATCCGCGCCGCCGAAGACGGGGCGTTTGTCCGGCTCAAAGACATCGCCAAGATCGAGCTCGGCTCAAAAAGCTATAGTTCGAAAGCGAATTTGAACAACGATCCGGCGACCGCAATCGGCGTGTATCTCTCGCCGGGCGCCAATGCGTTGGACGTCGCAGACGCGATCTATGCCGAGTTGGACACATTGAGCCAACGCTATCCATCCGGCGTCGAAAGCAAAATCATCTATGACACGACGCGCGCCGTGCGTGCATCCATCAAAGAAGTCGTCACCACGATGATGATCACGTTTGCGCTGGTGGTCGCGGTCACGTTCCTGTTCTTGGCCGACTGGCGCGCAACGTTGGTGCCAACACTGGCGATCCCGGTGTCGTTGATCGGCACCCTAGCGGTGCTACTTGCCGCCGGGTTTACGCTCAACATGATTACGTTGTTCGCGTTTATTCTGGCCATCGGTGTGGTCGTCGACGACAGCATTGTCGTCGTCGAAAACGTGCAGCGGATCATGGACGAAGACGACATGGAAGCCCCCGCTGCCACCCGCAAAGCGATGCATGAAATCACCGGGCCGGTGATCGCCACCACGTTGGTGCTGTTGGCCGTGTTTGTGCCGGTCGCTTTCATGCCCGGCGTGACCGGACAGCTATATCGGCAATTTGCGGTGACGATCTGCGTCGCCGTATCGCTGTCATCGTTGAATGCGCTGACCCTTGCGCCTGCGGTGTGTGCGGTCTTGTTCAAAAAGGGTGGGGGCGTGCCGCGTGGGCCGCTTAAATGGTTCGCGGGCTTGGTCAATGCATCCAGAAACGGCTACGTCAAAGTGGTCGGCGTCATGGTGCGGCGCTTGGTGTTGTCGCTGGGTGTGTTTGCGATTTTTGTAGGCGCTACATTTATGCTGTTTCAGCAAGCGCCGACCGGCTTTTTGCCGATCGAAGACAAAGGCGTGTTCTTCGCAGACGTGCAGTTACCCGACGGTGCATCGCTGACCCGAACCGAAGACGTGGTGCACGGCATCGTCGAAAAGATGCGCGCCACCGACGGCGTGCAGGACGTGATCTCGGTGGTCGGCTTCAGCATCATCGCCGGCGACGCATCGAACGCGGCGTTGGTGATCCCGATCTTAGACCCATGGAGCGAACGCACCGGTCCCGGCCTTAAATGGTATGAAATTTTGGGCAAGATCAATGGCCAACTGTCTCAGGTCGCAACAGCGAATGCGTTCGCGTTTCCGCTACCGCCGATCATGGGGCTCGGCACCGCAGGCGGCCTTGAAGCTGAACTGCAGGACCTGGAAGACCGCTCACCACAGGAACTCGCACAAGCGGTGCGCAGCCTGGTCGTGCACGCCAATCAGGACGGCAGTTTTGATCGCACGTTCTCAACTTATTCCGCCGGCGTGCCGCAATTGTTTTTGGATGTGGACCGGGAAAAAGCCAAAGTGCTGGGCATCTCGCCCGCCGATATCTTCGATACCCTGCAAGCCAACCTAGGCGCCCAATACATCAACGACTTTAACCTGTACGGCAAAGTCTATCAGGTGCGCATTCAGGCCGAGCCACAGTTCCGCAACACCATCGACGACATCAACCGACTGCATGTACGCAATGCTTCGGGCGAGATGGTGCCGCTGCGCGCTTTGGTTTCAATCGAGCCGATTTTAGGGCCCCGCAGCATCAAACGCTACAACCAGTTCCAAAGCGCCAACATCACCGCGCAGCCAGGCCCAGGTGTCTCCACAGGCGCAGCAATTGCGACACTCGAAGCCATCGCCCGCGATGCCCTGCCCGCCGGCTACCGGCTGACATGGACCGGCACCGCCGCGCAAGAACAGGAAGCCAGCGACTTGGTGCTGATCATCTTCGCGCTCGCCTTGGTGTTCGCGTATTTGTTCTTGGTGGCACAATACGAAAGTTGGACAATCCCGGTGTCCGTCATCGTGTCGGTGACCATCGCCGCGTTCGGCGCCTTGATTCCGATTACGCTGCTGCCGTTCCTGAGCTTCAATTTGTATGCGCAGGTCGGCATGGTGATGCTGATCGGCTTGGCAGCGAAAAGCGCCATTCTGATCGTCGAATTTGCCAAAGTTCGCCGTGAAGACGGGCTCAGCATCATCGACGCCGCATCGGAAGCCGCGCGCTTGCGGTTCCGTGCAGTGATGATGACGGCGCTGTCGTTCATCTTAGGCGTATCACCGTTAATCGTCGCCTCGGGCGCGGGTGCAGCCAGCCGCGTGTCGGTCGGCTTTGTGGTGTTCGGCGGCATGATCGCGGCCACGTTTATCGGTATCTTCTTTATTCCGCCACTGTACGTGGCGATTCAGACGCTGCGCGAGAAAGTCCGACCCGTTAAGGCGGCACCCCGCGCGGCCGACTAGGTGTCCGACGCGGTGTTTACCGGGAAGCGTTCTTTAATCCGCTTCATCAAATGATCGCGGACGTCGCGATACGCTTGTAAGCGGACCTCGCGGTTGTCGCTTTCGATCAAAGACGGATCCATGGTGTTCCAGAACTCGATCTCGCAGGCCATGACCCGGGTCAACTCGATGGCCCGGTGTTGGGCTTCCGGCGACAGCGTGATAACCAAGTCGAAATAATCGTCTTCAAGGTCATCGAAGGTTTTTGAGTTGTGGCGCGAAATATCAATGCCGATCTCGTCCATCACCGTGATCACGAAGCCGTCGATTTGGCCCGGCCGCACACCGACGGAATCGACAAACACCCGGTGCCCATGCAAAAACTTCATGATCGCTTCCGCCATCGGAGAGCGAACAGAATTCATCGTGCACGAAAACAATACGGCAGAGGGCAGGTCTGACATGCTCGGATTACGCCCGGATATGCAGGACGCAAACCAACGTGAACAACCGGCGCGCGGTGTTCTCGTCGATGAGGGCTTTTTCGGCAAGCTTGTCTTTTAAAATCTGCGCCCCTTCATTGTGCAGCCCGCGCCGACCCATGTCGATGGCCTCAATGTGCGATGGCGACGCGGTCTTGATCGCCTCGTAATAGCTGTCGCAGATCATGAAATAGTCTTTGACGATGCGCCGAAACGCAGCGACCGGCAGATTGAATTTGGTCAACTTTATGTCGGCGATATCGCGGACATCGAACAGCAAACGGTTTTCTTCAATCGACAAGATCACGTTGTACGGTCCGGGCGTTACATCCACCGGGTCGAACTCGTTGCCTTCAAGCAAGTCAAAGATCGCGACTTTACGCTCGTGATCAACCTGTGGGCTATGCCGCACGACCGAACGCTCATCGAGATGGATATTGGCGATGTGCTGGGTGCCGGGCATGAAAAATCCTAGCCGGACGGAAGGTTTAAGCGGATCGCGACCGACAGTGCGTGCGCGCCCAATCCCTCGGCCTCCGCAAGGGTTTTTGCGGCGGGGCCGATCTTGCGCAAGCCTTCGGCGTCGCAGCGGATCATCGTCGTGCGCTTCATGAAATCAAGCACACCGAGCCCGCTCGAAAACCGCGCCGAGCGCGCGGTCGGCAGCACGTGGTTAGGCCCCGCAACATAATCGCCGACGGCTTCAGGTGCATACCGACCGATGAACATGGCGCCAGCGTTGCGGATTTTCGCAGCCAATGCTTCGGCATCATCGCTGGCGATTTCCAAGTGCTCGGGCGCGATCCGATCGACCAGATCGCAGGCACCTGAAAGACTGTCGACTGTGATCACAGCGCCGAATGCATCCCAACTTTCTTGCGCGATCTTGGTGCGCGGCAACGTCTTAAGATGACCATCGACGGCAGTAACCACGGCGTCCGCAAAATCCCGATCATCGGTGATCAAGATCGCCTGTGCTGCGGTATCGTGCTCGGCTTGGCTGAGCAGGTCGGCGGCGATCCAGGCCGGATCATTCTTGCCGTCAGCCAGCACCAAAATTTCCGAAGGTCCGGCGATCATGTCGATGCCGACAGTGCCGAATACTTCGCGTTTGGCAGCAGCGACAAACGCATTCCCGGGACCGACGATGGTATCGACAGCAGCAATGGTATCTGTGCCATAGGCCAGCGCGCCGACCGCTTGCGCGCCGCCGACACGATAGACCTCATCGACACCCGCAAGCTCGGCGGCAGCCATCACTAGCGGGTTGATGATCCCGTCCGGCGTCGGCACCACCATCACTAAGCGTTCCACACCCGCAACCTTTGCCGGCACCGCATTCATCAGTACCGAAGACGGATACGCCGCTGTGCCGCCCGGCACATACAGGCCTGCCGCGCCAACCGGCGTCCAGCGATAGCCAAGACCGATACCTTGGTCGTCGACATAACTCAGGTCTTCCGGTTTTTGCTTGGCGTGAAATGATACGATGCGGTCGTGTGCCATCGCCAACGCATCCAGCGTCGCCGGGTCGCACTTGGCGCGGCTGGTGGCGATTTCTTCATCACTGATTCGGATCGTATCGTTGGTAAGCGGATAGCGGTCGAATTTCGACGTATATTCAATCAATGCCGCATCACCGCGTGCACGCACGTCGACCAAGATCGCTTTGACGACATCAATGACGTCGGCCTCGGTCTCGCGCTTTTCCGTCAGAAAAGCGGTGAACCGAACCTCAAAATCCGGATCGCGTCGGTCAAGCCGCAACGGCATCGGTGGCCTCCTTGAAACGCTGGACCCAATCGCCGATCTCGTCAGCACGTGTTTTCCAGGCGGCCCGGTTGACGCAGAGGCGCGACGAAATCTGACAAATCGTCTCGATCTCGACCAAGCCGTTAGCTTCTAGCGTAGCACCCGTCGACACCAGATCGACGATACGTCGGCATAGCCCCAAGCTCGGTGCCAGTTCCATGGCACCGTTGAGCTTGATGCATTCCGCCTGCACGCCGCGGGCGGCAAAGTGCTTGCGGGTCAGCGTCGGATATTTGGTGGCGACGCGCACCGACGACCACGTGCGCGGATCGTCCTCACCGGCTAGGTCAACGGGCTCTGCCACCGACAAGCGGCAGTGGCCGACATCCAGATCCAACGGCGCATAGATTTCCGGATAGTCGAATTCCATCAACACGTCGTTGCCGGCAACGCCGAGATGCGCCGCGCCAAAAGCGACGAAAGTGGCGACGTCGAACGAGCGCACACGGATGATGTCGACGTTCGGATGATTGGTGGTGAAGCGAAGCTGGCGTGCGTCCTTGTCGTCGAACGCGGCTTCGGGTTCGATCCCGGCGGCGCGCACGAGCGGCATAACTTCTTGCAATATCCGCCCCTTGGGGAGCGCGAGTACGATCTTTTCGTTGGCGGTCACGGTTCAAGCCTCATCACCAAATGCTAAATCGCGCCCTATGTAGAGGGTTTCGCCCGGTTTTTCCAGAAACTATCCGTGTTTCGGCGGCGTTTACGCGTCCGCTTCGGGCATACGCCATGCCGCTAAGATGCCGAAGACCGAAATCGCAGCCAGAAATGCCACCACCCAAGCCGCCCCCAGCGCCATGGCGACAAAGCCGAGCCCACCAGCAATCAAGGCGCTGACGCCGGCTAAGGTATTGGAAAGGGCAGTATAAAGCGGTCGCTCGTCTTTCGGCGCAGCGTCCACCAAATAGGTCTTACGTCCCAACCGCACGCCCGCTTCGGCGATACCGGCCAAAACGAAGACCCCGGCGAACGCCCAGATCGCAAAGTTGCCAGGCACCACGTAGGCGCTGATCAGCGCGGCGATGGCGGACAGCGCACCCACGCCTGCCGCATACACGCAAACCCGCCTCGACGAGCGATCCGCAAGCCCGCCCCACATCCAACTGGCCAACATGTTGGCGGTGCCGACGGCAAAAATCAAAATGCCGAGTTCGCTGAGCCCGGCGCCCTGGCTTTGCTGCGCCAAAAGCGCGAAATAAGGCGGCGCCAGCTCGACCCCGATCACCAGAGCAATCCGCATCAACAAGTAACGTTTGAAGCTCGGGTCATCTTGGAAAAGGCGTAAACCTGCTTTGAGCTCGGCGGCCATGTTTCGCCCCCCCTCGGACGCGCCGGGGGTTTCATCAATCACCGCGAAGGCACCTGCGGCCACAAACCATAACAACGCCGCAGCCCCGATCAGCGCCGCGTAGACCGCGACATCACCGCCGCCACTGAGCCCGAATTTCAGACCCGCAGCGGCAAGCAGCGTCAACGCCCCGCCAATCGCCGCCCGGTTCGCCAGCATCCGCCCCCGCACGCCTTTGGGGATGGTCTTGCCGGTGACGTCTTGGAACGCGACCGAGCCGATCCCGCTGGCGATACTGAACACCGTGAACAGCGCCAGCAGCGACCACGCCGCAAAGACCGGCGGCAACGCCAGCACCGCCACCGCCATCAACACCAGACAAGCCGCTTGTGACGCCCCGGCACCGGCCCAGGCCCATTTGCGTTGCGCCAGGCCGCGAATGCGCGCCGCCACCAGCATTTGCGGGATCAACGAGCCGGCCTGCTTGATCGGCACGAACCAGCCCGCCACCGCAACAGGTGCCCCGAGCGCCGAGACCAACCACGGCAGCACGAGCGTCGGGCTGACCAATTGCTCGGCAAGCTTGGTGCAGGCGCCGTTAAAGACATTGAGCACGAAGTTCTTCGGGACTGCCGTGCATTGTTCATCAGGGATGGCACTACACGCACGCTCGGTCGCGTCATCGCCGCTGAGGATGGCATAAGCGCTTTGCAGCGGCTCGGTGTCGTCAAAAGATGTTTTCAGCATGGGCCAGATATTGGAGGTGATGTCAGTTTTTCAACATATACCCGGACACCGCAATTATTAGAACAATATTTATAGTGACAGTACGTCGCGTTTTTTGCTTCACTCCAGAATCGAATTTCGAGGGAACGATGGCAGAAAAACCGGAAACCAATTCGGCGATCCAAAAAGCACTCGCGGTCCTCGAGATCGTTACCGGCGATATACGCCCGATGAGCGTCGTCGACATTTCCGAAGAGCTCGGCCTGCCACGCCAGACTGTGCATCGGGTGATCCGCCAGCTCGAAGACCTCAATCTGCTGACCAAAGACCCGAGTCGGGAACGCTACACCGCCGGCGAACGGCTCCGCACCCTGGCACTGCGCACCATCTCATCGTCGCAAAGCACGCGGGGCACGCATGCCATCCTAAAAAGTCTGGTCGACGAGGTGAATGAAACCTGCAACGTCGGCATGCTGGATGGACACGAGATCATCTACATCGACCGCGTCGAATGCGACTGGCCGTTACGTGTGCAGTTGAAAGCGGGCAGCCACGTGCCGGTGCACTGCACGGCAATCGGCAAGCTGATGCTGGCGCATTTGGATGAAGACGGTCGACGTCGGCTTTTGCACGGTGCACCGCTCCGCAAATATACCAAGTACACGATCACCGACCCCGCCCACCTAGAGGCACAGTTGGAGCAGATCGCAGCGCAGGGCTATTCAATTAACAAACAAGAAGACGCTATCGGCCTGATTGCCATGGCGGTGCCGGTGCGCGACCCGCAAGGCGATGTTGTCGCCGGGCTCGCCGTTCATGCCCCAGAGCCACGCTTCCCCATTGCCAAAGCCATCGAACACTTGGACTTGTTCCACAAAGCTGCGGACCGGATCGGGCAATCCATGTTCGAGACGTCAACTGAATAGACAAAAACCGTGACGTGACGTCACGGTTTTTGTTGACAGCGCGACGCAGACTCGGAATCCTATCATCCAAGGTCATTCAAGTTTATCGACGGTTTTACAGACCCGGTCGTGCCGGCCATGACCAAAAACAAAAATATCCGGCAGCGGCTGTTCACCCATAACATGCAGGGAGAGCGAAAATGCTGCATACGTTCCTCAAGAAGACCGCCTTAAAGACAGTGTTCGCCGGCGCACTTGCCGTCGTAGCGCTGAGCGCGAACGTCACCCCGGCCATGGCCACCGAGACCATCAACTTCGGCACCCAGCCGGCAACCATGCCGATCTACATTGCACGTGCCATGGGCGCACTCGACGAAGTCGAGAAAAAGCACGACGTGAAAATCGAGTTCAAAGTGTTCTCGTACGGCGCACCGGAAAACCAAGCGCTTGCCGCCGGTGAACTGCAAATCGCATCGGCCGGCATGGGCCCGGCTATTGTTGCCGCCGCCCGTTTGCCCGCTAAGTTGCTGGCCATCTCGATCCTTGAGCAGACCGCAATCATCATTCCCGCCGACTCGCCACTAAAATCTGTCAGCGAGTTGAAGGGTAAAAAGATCGCCTATCCAGGTAAAGGCTCGCAGCAGTATCCGCTGTTGGTCAAAGCCTTGGCCGACGCCGGCATCGATATCGGCGACGTCGAGTTGTTCAAGACCAAAGGTTCCGATGTACCGACATTGCTCGCCAACAAGAGCGTCGACGCCGGCATCACGTGGGATCCACACGTCTCAAGCGCACTCGCATCGGGCAACGCAAAAGTGCTGATCAAGGCCGAGAAAATCCTGCCGATCAAAGCCGGTCACTACATCGGCAACGGCGTCTATGCGCGTATCGACTTCATCGAAGCGCGCCCTGAGCTGGTGCAAGACATCATCACCGCGATCGTCAAAGCCATCGACTTCATTTTGAAGAACGAAGACACAGCGATCAAAATGTGGGCCGATGAAATCGGCTTTCCGGAAGATGTGATCCGCTTTGCAATCAAGGAAAAGATTTCCGTCTACAACTTGGATGTGGCACCGGAGGCATCGACCATCGACGCCTACACCAAATTCCTGAAAGACGCGGGCATCTTGAAGCCGGATGACAATCCGCAGTTCGACGCCAGCTTTGCGCAAAACGCGCTGAAGATGGTCAAGTAACGCCGCACTGACCAAGATCGGGCGGCGCCCAGCGTGGCTAAAATCACCCGGACGCCGCCCACTTTGCCCTGTCGTTCAAACACCTGAGGATACCCATGAAATCCGCCGCAAAGCCGTTTGGATCATCAATCGTACCGTTTATCTATGCCAGTTTATTTATTATCACGGTATGGCAGTTGGTGGTCACCTTCACCAATGCACACGTCGCCCTTCTGCCGCCGCCGCTGTTAACGGCTGAGACGTTTTTCGAACTCATCATTTCCGGCGAATTATTTATTCACACGGGTGCGAGCTTAGGCCGCGTCGTCGCGGCCTGGTTACTGTCAGCGATCGTCGCGGTGCCGCTCGGCCTCGCCATGGGCCGTTTCTTGCGGTTCGAACGCGTGATGGACCCGCTGATAGAATTGTTCCGTCCGATCTCGCCACTGGCCTGGATCCCGCTTGCAATCCTATGGTTCGGTATCGGCGAGACCGGCAAGATTTTCATCATTTTTATCGCAACGTTTTTCCCGATCCTGTTGAACACGGTGTCCGGCGTTAAGGGCGTTGATCCAGTGCTGATCCGTGCCGGCCAAGTGCTTGGCTGCGACACCGACCGCGCACTGTTCACCAAAGTGATTTTGCCCGCCGCCATGCCGACCATCGTCGTCGGCTTGCGGATTTCGTTCGGTACCGGCTGGGCCGCGATTATCGCAGCCGAGCTTGTCGCCGCCCAAGTAGGCCTCGGCTACCTGATCGCAGACGGCATGGAAATCCTACGCTCCGATCTGGTGCTGGTCGGGATGATCACCATCGGTATTCTCGGTGTACTCATTGATGCCGTGTTCCGCATCCTCAACAACCGTTTTGCGTGGGGCAGCTGATATGACCGACACCACTGATACGACCCTCAACACCAAGGGCATTACCATCAAACGGACCGCGGTCACATTTAACACCGACACCGATTCCCCGGTCGAAGCACTGCGCCCAATTGATCTGGACATTGCACCCGGGGATTTCATCGCGCTGGTGGGGCCATCCGGCTGCGGTAAATCGACGTTACTAAATGTCTTAGCCGGTTTCATTAAGCCGACCTCGGGGTCTACATTCGTTGGCGACGAGCCGATCACCAAGCCCGACATCGACCATGGCGTGGTGTTTCAGGACTATGCCCTGTTCCCGTGGTTAAACGTGATCGACAACGTGGCGTTCGGGCTCGAACGTCAGGGTGTCGGCAAACAAGAACGCTATGCACGCGCGTTGGAAAACCTCGATATGGTCGGGCTTAAAGATTCGGCCTACAAAAAAGTGACCGAGCTATCTGGTGGCATGAAGCAACGTGTCGCCATCGCCCGCGTGTTTGCCACCGACCCCTCAATCATCTTAATGGACGAGCCGTTTGGTGCGTTGGACGCATTGACCCGACGCTTCTTGCAACATCAGCTTTTGGAAATCTGGCAGAAGAACCGAAAGACCGTGGTGTTTGTTACGCATTCGGTGCAAGAGGCCGTGTATCTCGCCAACCGCGTCATCGTTATGACGGCGCGGCCTGGGCGGATCAAACTCGACCATCGGATCGACCTCGATCACCCACGCGATTTCACCAGCCCCGAATTCCGCGCCTTGGAAAAGCTCGTCTACGACCAACTGGACGAAGAACTAGCCAAAACCTTCAGCCTCGAAGGTGGCCAAGGATATTCCAGTGACTGAGGCACAGGCGCGCGTTGACGGGGCGCTCAACCCATGCACCGACGCGGTCGAGGTTTTCCTGACCAAGGCCGCAGACATCGAGCCTACGCTGCAAGCGTTTCGCAACATCGATGCAGACCGGCTCCAACGTGAAGCCGCCGCCCTTGATGCCCTGCCCGTCTCGGCACGCGGACCGCTGCACGGCGTGCTGATCGCCGTCAAGGAAGTCTATGATGTGGCCGGCTATGAGTGCGGATGGGGCACGCCGATCCACGCCGGACGGGTCCCGAAAGACGATTGCAACGCCATCAAAAAACTACGAAGCGGCGGCGCATTGATCGCCGGGATCACGGTGTCGACGGAATACGCTATGTCACGCACCGGCCCCACCGTTAATCCGCATGATGCCACACGCTCACCCGGCGCGTCCTCGCAGGGGTCTGCGGCGGCGGTCGGCGCCGGATTGGTGCCGGCGGCATTGGGATCGCAGACCATCGGCTCGGTGATCCGGCCTGCGTCGTATTGCGGCTGCATCGGCATCAAGCCGACCTGGGGGCTGATCGACATTTCAGGCTCGATGCCGCTTTCAGGGGCGATTGATCACGCCGGCATCTTGGCTGCGGACCCGGATATAGCGTCTGCACTGCTGTCCGTATTGGCGCTGGATATCACGCATATTGACGATACCGAGACGTTGCCGGTCAAAGTGTTGATCCCGTGGTACGAAGAAACTCATTCTGATGCCATGATGGCGGCGGTCGCGCGCGCCGCCGACACGCTCCGCAGTGCCGGACACAGCGTCGAAAACATCCAGCTGCCGGCCAAGATCGCCGAGAATGAAGAGCTCGCATTGGATACCATCCTCGCCTATGGCATGTCGCGCCATCACGGCGGCGACCTCGCACGCGCACCGGAACAGATGTCTTCGCGCATCATCGATTACATCACGCGGGGTCACGATGTCAGCGAGTCCGCGTATGTCGAATCGTTAAACTTGCGCCGACATATGACCGATACGCTCACCGACCTGATCGGCAACGGGGTACTGTTGATGCCCGCCGCCACCGGGATCGCACCCAAGCTCGAAGACGGTACCGGATCTCGTGCCCCACAGCGGCTTTGGACGCTCGCCGGCTTGCCGGCGATGACCGTACCGTTTGGCCTTGAGCAAAATATGCCGCTGGGTGTGCAGGTGATCGCCGGGCCGGGCGCAGACATGCGCGCGCTGAATATCGTACGGGCGCTTTTTAACGTAAGCTGAGTGCAGCGGTGCCTAGAGGTGAATGAATTAAGCAGACCCGGAGGCGCGGCGAATATTTGCGCCGCATGCCGCCAGCTTTTCTTCGATCCGTTCGTAGCCCCGATCCAAGTGATAGACACGGTTGATCTCGGTCTCACCCTCAGCAGCGAGAGCCGCCAGCACTAAGGACACAGAGGCCCGCAAGTCCGTCGCCATCACCGGCGCACCTGAAAGGCCGTCCACACCGCGCACAATCGCAGACGCGCCGTGCACGTTGATGTCGGCGCCCATGCGGACCAATTCCGGCACGTGCATAAAACGGTTTTCAAAGATCGACTCGGTGATCATCGACGCCCCTTCGGCCAAGCTCATCAATGCCATAAACTGCGCCTGCATGTCGGTTGGAAAACCGGGGTAAGGCTCGGTCATCAAATCAACGCCGCGGATGCGACCGTTCTTTCGGGCCACGCGGACACCACCTTGGTCTTCGCTGACCTCGACACCGGCTCGGGACAACACGCCGAACACGGCCTCGTTGGTCGCCAATTGCGCACCGGTCAGCAGCACGTCGCCACCGGTGATGGCCGCCGCGATGGCATAGGTCCCGGTCTCGATCCGATCCGGTACGATGTTGTGCGTTGCGGCGTTAAGTATGCGCACCCCTTGAATGCGGAGTGTATCTGTGCCGATGCCGGTAATATCCGCGCCCATGGCGTTGAGGCAATGTGCTAGGTCGGTGACCTCGGGCTCGCGCGCCGCGTTCGCGAGCACGGTTTCACCGTCCGCTAACGCAGCCGCCATCATCAGGTTTTCCGTGCCGCCGACGGTGACGCTTGGGAAAATAATGTGCGCGCCCTTCAGACGACCGTCGACATGCGCGTTGATATAGCCACCTTCAAGCTCAATCACTGCGCCCATTTTTTCGAGCGCGCTCAGGTGCAGATCGACCGGCCGCGTACCGATCGCGCAGCCGCCCGGCAGACTGACCCGGGCTTTTCCGAATCTCGCCAGCAAAGGCCCCAGCACCAAAACCGAGGCACGCATTTTACGCACAATGTCATAAGGCGCCGTGGTCTCGTTGGCGGGACCCGCATCAATTGTCACCTGTCGGGCGGCAGCATCAAAATCGACCTTCGCACCCAACTCGGCCAAAAGATTGCCCATGGCGTGGATGTCGGCGACGCCCGGCAAGTTGTCCAACACCAACGGCTTATCGCTCAGCAATGCCGCAGCCATCAAAGGCAGGGCAGCATTTTTTGCGCCGCCGATGGGAATTTCGCCATGCAGCGGTGTGCCGCCGGTAATGATGATGCGATCCATAAGGTCTCCCGGTCGAAAATGACGAATTGCAAGCGTTACAGGCTTTTAGGCGACCGCCGCTCTCGCTGCAAGTGAGGGCACAGAGTTACCTGCATAGAAGGCGATAATACGGCATCAGTATGACTATTTAGGGGATTTTGGGGCGTTTTGGTCAGCATTATCGGACACAGACGCCGCTTTACGCTCAGCGCGCGCCTTGAACTGCGCCTTGCGGCGCTTCAGATTCTCCCGCAACGCTTGGGCCGAGCGGCCTTCACGTGCGGTTTCCGAGGGCGATTTGGTAAGCTTAGCCATCGACGCCTCTATGCTGTTACATATCCCAACACCCTATGACATGCGCCACCCGCTTCAAAGATTTCTCTCAAGCATTGTCGAAACACTAGATCCGCGCGCAAGTGCACCATCTGTTAAACCTAATCCTAATGAATTGGCGGCAAAATCCAATCATTGACGCTTTAAAGGATCTTGTCATGACCGAAACACCTGTGAACATGAATATCGCGAACCGCACGCTGACGATGTTCTTCAACCATGATCAACCGGTCCACAAAGCAATGCTGGCCGAATTGGCCCAGTCGGGCACCTACGAGAGAGCGACACAGTTGTTTTTATGTAAGGTGTTGCGGCGGGGCGATACATTTGTCGATGTCGGTGCGCATATCGGCTACTTTTCGATGCTCGCAGCAGCGGTCGTTGGCGAGGACGGCAAAGTCGTTGCCGTCGAGCCGACGGATGAGAACTTTGTACACTTGCAGCGACACATTGATGAAAACAATCTTACGCATGTCTCGTCGGTTAAATCGGTGATCAGCGGCACTGATGGCGACGTCACGTTCCATATCAACAAAGACAACGACGGTGGACATGCTTTGTGGGACCCACGATTACACCCGCAGAACGAACAGACCCGGGCGGCGCCGCAGTCATACACATTACCTTCAATGACGCTGGACAATTTGCTCGGCACAAACGATTGCGCGCATGTTCGTCTTATGAAGATTGATACCGAAGGTGCCGAGAGTATGATCCTTGAAAGCGGACGCGAGCGACTAGCGAACGGCGCAGTGGATTTCATCCTCGCCGAGGTCAACAGCGGCGGCCTGCATCAACTCGGAAGTTCCGTCGATCAGATGCTTGATCTGGCGCGCGACCTCGGTTTTGTGACGTTCTTGCCCGATAATGACGGTGGCGCACCGATTGCGCTGATCTCATCAAACCTTCCCGACCCGAAGTACGTCTACAACGTACTCCTGGCCCGACCCGAGGCATTGGCGACGCTTTAAAGTTTTGATGCTTTGAAACAAGGGGGCCGGAAAGGCCCTCAAAGGTGCAAAGCAACGAAGGCAGGCGGTACTGACCTGATTACCTGTCGTTGCACGGCCACCGCTGTGCAAAAAACTCGGCGAGAATCACATGCGCTTCCCCATCATGCTGTTCGGGGACGGACTTCATGCGCACGATTCCCGCGACCAAGAGTTGAATGTCCGGTACGCTCTCGGGAATACAGGCGCGATGCCCATGAATTGTCTGATTGCCAAGCACTTCACGGACCCCTCCAACAAAGCTTTCACACTCTGCGAACCTTTGCTTACTCTGATAATCGCTATCCACGACAACACAAAGCGATATGAAGCGATGACCGTTAATACTTTCTGTTGCGTGGGCCGTATTGACGCTGAGTAAGATCGAAATACTCAGAACAATGCCCGCCAATTGTGCAGGGTCGCATTTCACTTTTCTAAACTTTTGGAACATCCTGCTATTTCCTTACACATCGGTGTCAAAGGGGACGGCTTCTTATGACGAGAAACCGCCCCCCATCCATCGAACGATGGGACCTAAATCACGCGTTTCATTTCGACGTAATCGCCTTTCACCTTTAGAATCACCGTAATATCTTGCTTGCCCCGGTTCCGCCAAAACCAGCCATGGTTTCCGTCGAATGAGGCTTTTAAGGTTCCTTCGTCCTCCGGCACCCCTCGGCCTTTCTCGTAGCTAATGGATTTTCCACCACCGTCACCATGAAGATCGAAGTTTGCCTTTCCACCTTCAACCTTCCAAGAGAACTGGGCATTCGCACCCTCTTTCATCACGAGCTTTACTTCTGCGCCTTGTCCTGGCGCTAGGGAGATTGAGATTTCATCTCGCCAGTCAGATATTGCTGATTGGGCAACTGCTGGACTGACAAAGAGGAATGCAATCGCAGAGTCAAAGAGATTTGATTGCTGTTTAGGTTCTATTTTCTGTTCTGATTGTGGTGACGGTTGGTTTTGCTGACCTTTTAATCGATCTTGCTCGGCTTCTTGTGCGAGTTGCATTTTGATCTCACCCATTTCACCAAGGCCCAGAGCACCACCTATGCCTGTCGGATCAATGGCATATTCGGCGGGTAGGATAACGGTTGCCAAAATCGCAATTGCAGAAACAAAAGCGATGATAGATGAGCGGATGAGTTGCCGCGATGTCGGCAATTCGGCACGTGTCGGAATATCTTCGTTGTACATGATTATGATCCTTGTTTGCTTAGGAAATGGCATAGCCGGTTAGGTGAAACCCAACCAATGTGAAACCGGCCGCCATCATGATGACGTTGGCCGTGTAGGCGTGACGCAGAAAACTGGGATGACGTCGCCACCACCCCATGACCACGAGGATTGCGCCGAGTGCCAGCAATTGCCCGACTTCAACACCTACGTTGAATGCCAATAAGTTAGGAACAAGCCCGTCTGCGGCGATTTCATAGTCGATGATTTTTGATGCTAAGCCGAAGCCGTGGAAGAGACCAAATATCAACGTTGCCAGTTTAGTATTTGGCTGCACACCAAACCAACGCTGGTAGGCGCCGATGTTATCGAGCGCTTTGTAGATAATTGAGAGACCGATGATCGCATCAATAATGAAACTATTGATGCCGAAATCGAATATAACCCCAATGAGCATCGTGCTCGAATGACCGATTGCAAAAAGAGTTACATAAATCGCGATGTGTTTCATTCGGTAGAGAAAGAAAATGACCCCGAACAAAAACAGGATGTGGTCATAGCCCGTCATCATGTGCTTTGCGCCCAGGTATGTGAAGGGTATCAAGTGGACACCATAAACTTCCTGGATGTAGCCTTTATCGCCTTCAGCGACTGCATGGGCTAAAACGGGCTCTGTTAGTGTGAATAGGACCGCTAGTGTGATCCCAATAAAAAGTAGGCACCGACCTGCCGCACAAAGCGACCAATCGTCACCCTTAGGTGATGTCTGTGACATTTTAATTTTCCGTTTTTGATCAATTGATAGTGGCCCTCATCGGGCGACAAACTGCCTCGAAGGCAGGATCAAAAACGTGGCGGGCGGTCTATATCGAACGACATTCGATCCACTTGAGACGTCACGGAAACTGATTGCCGGTCACTAAATGAATAAGGCGGCGTCTCGCTCAGAATTGCGGAAATTCCGGGCACGTCGTGGGAATGATCCGCCGGATTATGGTCGTGCGCATGATTGGACGTGTGGTCTTTCGGGGCCTCGACGTCGTGACTGTGTCCGTGATCATGCAAATGATCAGTTGTGGCCACTTCTTCCGAAGTAACAAGATAAACAGGTTCGTTGGTCTTTGCATGAACAAGGGGGCTAAATGTTGTTGCCAGAAGCATCAACAAAGCGAGCAATCCCCGATAGGTTTTGAAGCCGCTTAAACGCATAAAAACCGCCACCAACTATAAATCCACTACATGGATATATGTAATCGTTTGTTCATAGACAAGTTCTTTGTATATCCTCCTAGGGAGGATAGGAGATTGATATGCCAGATATCCAATTACATGCAAGTCATCCGGGGATTATTAAACGCTTGAAGAGGGCGGAGGGACACTTGCGGAGCATTGTGACGATGATTGAAGACGGCCGCTCCTGCCGTGAAATCGCCCAACAGATGCATGCTGTAGAGAAGGCCGTGGCTCAGGCGAAAAGGGTGTTGATCGAGGACCACCTTGATCACTGCTTGGACGTTGTCGCGGGCAAGTCGAAAGGAAACCATCAGCAAGAAATCGATGATTTCAAGACCATTGCCAAGTACCTCTAGGCCGCTCTGATGGGTGACTGACCATGATAAGCGTACTTGCCAATTCGACTTATCGGAAACTTTTCTTGGCACAAGTGATCTCCCTGATTGGAACGGGCCTAGGAACCGTTGCCCTTGGCTTGCTTGCATACGATTTGGCTGGAGAGCACGCAGGCGCAGTACTGGGAACAGCATTTGCCATCAAGATGCTCGCCTACGTCGGCTTAGCCCCCATTGTTGGGGCTTTCGCTGACGTTTTGCCAAGAAAAACGATGCTCGTCACCCTTGATGTTGTCCGAGTTGCGGTAGTGATTTTTCTTCCATTCGTTACCGAAATTTGGCAGGTCTACGTTTTGATTTTTATCCTTCAATCTGCTTCGGCGATGTTTACTCCAACTTTTCAAGCCACAATTCCAGACGTGTTGCCAGACGAGCAGGATTACACCAAGGCACTCTCGCTGTCTCGACTTGCATATGATCTGGAAAACCTTGCCAGTCCAGCCATTGCGGGGCTGTTGTTAACCCTCATGACCTTCCACAATCTGTTTGCAGGGACCGCTATCGGTTTCCTCATATCGGCTGCATTCGTCGTGAGCGTTACGTTGCCGAAACCGAAGCAAGGGAAGCGTCGCAGCATATACGACCGCATGACCAGAGGGATGCGTATCTACCTATCTACGCCTCGCCTTCGCGGTCTTCTCTCCATCAATATGGCAGTCGCAGCAGCGGGTGCCATGGTCATCGTCAACACGGTCGTCTTTGTACAAGCGCAATTTGGGCTGGCGGAAACTGAGACGGCCTTTGCACTCGCGGCATTTGGATTGGGATCGATGATTGCGGCTCTGTCGTTGCCCACAATTCTCGACAGATATACAGATCGAGCCGTGATGCTTGTGGGTGGAGTGATACTTGCTGCCGGAACAGCACTTACGGCCCTCATAAGTAACTTCGAGCAGCTTTTGCCCTTATGGTTTGCACTGGGCTGCGGTTACTCGTTGGCCTTGACGCCATCCGGTAGATTACTAAAACGTTCTGTTCATGAGACCGACCGACCGGCGATATTCGCTGCGCAGTTCGCTCTGTCGCATGCTTGCTGGTTAATAACCTATCCGCTTGCTGGGTGGCTCGGTTCGATGTTCGGCCTATCCATAGTTGGTATTGTGTTGGCAGTACTTGCCGTTATTGGTGTCCTCTGTGCTATAACGTTTTGGCCTAAAGACGACCTCGAAATTATTGAGCACGCACATCCAGAACTGTCACCGGATCATCCACACATGGCCGCGGGCGAATTTTTGTCGGATCACCGTCATGCACACCCGTATGTTATCGACGACCTACATTTTATGTGGCCGCATGGAAGATAGAAACAAGCGCGCAGCCGAGCGAGCAATATGTCTGATATAGCTTGTAACCTCAACCGGACCATTGGCGAACATTCCGAAATTTGGAGCAAAAAACACGGCGCCGCATCAAGCTTCCCTTGCGTTCATGTGCAGCGTTGAGTACAACCCGCATCTAAATGTGCGCCGTTGTCGTGCTGCTTTTTTGCGGCATGAAAAAACTTCAACGTTTTCAACGGTTAAGATGCTGCCGTGGCTCAGGGGTAGAGCACCCCCTTGGTAAGGGGGAGGTCGAGAGTTCGAATCTCTCCGGCAGCACCATTTTTCCCCTCAGCAGAGAAATCAATCGAGCGGCTATATCATCCAGCGAGATGACGCCGTCACGACGGTTTGTTGTTGACCCGTCCGACGCGCCAATTGTCCGTCCGTCAGGCTAAGGAATCCGTCACCCCCGACCATGCAATGCGAAATGCCGCGCTAACGTTATCTCAAAGGCCCACGTTATTCGCGGACGATGAAAACCGATTGCTTTGCGTGACGCATCACCCGCGCCGCATTCGGCCCGATCAGGTAATCTTCTAAGGCCGGTCGGTGTGAGCCCATGACAATCAAGTCCGCACCGCACTCTTTGGCAGCCTTAATGATCTCGTCGTAAATGGTGCCGTAGAGCACGTGGGTTTTCACCGTTTCGACCCCTTTGGTATGCGCCGCAGCATATTCTTTGAGCTGCTGTGTCGCCGCCTCCATCGCGGATTTTTGAAATCCTTCATCAAAATAGCTGCTGACCATGCCGACGCCGAAATCCGGTAAGACATAAACCACATGAAGCTCGGCCCCATACGTGCGCGCCAAATCAACGGCGGTTTTAACCGCCTTTTGCAATGGACCCGAGTCAGGCAGATCCACCGGCAGCAATATCTTTTTGTACATTATGTTTCCCCAAGGAAATTATCTGTCCAATTTAAATTATAGAGCGTTCAAGCAAGCCCATGAAGAGAACAAATTCAAGGTAGTATATTTAAAATATTTTCTACCTTAATGGTCAAAGAGTGGCTCTTGAACATAAACGCGTCACCTATGCGCTCTCGCTGTCTGCCGCCTCGAACGCCGCTTTGACGTGACGCATGGTGTCGAGGGCAGCCGGTAAGCCGCAATAGATCGCGGTTTGCAAAACGACTTCGACGATTTCTTCACGCGTGCAGCCGTTGTTGATCGCACCCTTAAGGTGCACTTGCAATTCGTGCGGACGGTTGAGAGCGGTCAGCATACCGATGTTAAGCATGCTTCGGGTTTTGCGCGGCAGGCCGGGTCGCGCCCACGTGGCACCCCAACCGTATTCGCAGACCAAATCCTGCAACGGCTTGGTAAGCTCGTCGACTTGGGCCATCGATGCGTCGACATGGGCATCACCCAAAACTTCACGACGGGTTTTCAGGCCGGCCTCGTAGCGCGCTTTATCCATTGTGGTCTCCTTCAAAAGTTTTGCGTCAAATTATCGTTTTAGCCATTTATCGTTTGAGCCTTGTGCGTGATGACATATCGTGACGTAACGATCATCAAAACAAGGAGAGACATCATGCAGCCTCGCATCGTCCGTGCCAATGACGGCAAGACAAAAATCGCCCCCGAAGACATGTTTGTCGGCCAAGTGCTGCAAGACCAGATCTTCGTGCCCGAGGACCCGTCCAGGCTGCGCGTCACCCGCGTTACCTTCACGCCAGGCGGGCGCACCAACTGGCATGCGCATGCGGTCGGACAAATTTTGTATGTGTTATCGGGGGTCGGGCGCTATCAACGCGAAGGTGACGCGGTCGAAGAAATCGGCCCAGGCGACACTGTAATCATCCCGCCCAACACCCGCCACTGGCACGGCGCCGCCCCGGATCAGATGATGTGCCATTTGGCGCTCTCGGAGACCGATGACGAAGGCCGCGCGACCACATGGTTGGAGCCGGTGAGCGAAGACGACTACACCCAAGCCACCGCCTAACACGGACCGACGGATCAAGCGCCATGCCGACAGACAGTGACATCGAAATCAGCAGCGAGACCATAGAGGTCCTGAATAACCGACGTTCAATTCGTGCCTATAACGACACACCGGTGACCGATGCACATATCGAAGCGTTTCTGGACGCCGCATTGCGCGCGCCGACATCATCGAACCTTCAGGCGTACAGCGTCATCGTGGTGCGCGATCCGACGCGCAAACAACGCCTATCGGAACTTGCCGGCAACCAAAAGCACGTCATCACATGCCCGGTGTTTATAGCGTTCTGCGCCGATCTATCGCGGATTGATGCAGCGCTGCAGCGCTACGACCATGATCTTGAAGACAACAACCTAGAAATGGGTTTGGTTTCGACCATCGACGCGGCGCTTGTCGGCATGTCGGCCTATGTCGCCGCCGACTCGCTCGGCATCCAAGGGGTGATGATCGGGGCAATGCGCAACGACCCCGAAGCCGTCGCCGAACTCCTCGACCTGCCACCCCGCGCCTACGTGGTATTCGGTATGTGCCTAGGATTCCCGGACGGCACGCCGCCAAAACAAAAACCGCGCATGCCCCGCCCCGGCATCGTGCATCAGGAAAGCTACGATCACACGGCTTCAAAAGCCGGGATTGATGTCTACAATGATCAGCTTCGCGCCCATTACGAGACCATCGGCAAAGAGACCAACGCTGACTCCTGGACCCACGAAGTCGACAGCAAATTCGCAGCCCGACCGCGCAACAAACTGCGTGCGGCGCTGAAGCGACTCGGCTTAGACTTTTCCTAATACACCGATAAGAGTAGGGTCAACGGACGAGTTAATGTCGACGATCACAGTTCGCGTTATTTTAAGTTTAGTCTATTGTCGTCAACGAAAATTTTTGGACTCAACATGCACAACTCTGCAATCAACGCCGAAGATTCATCTTCCCTTGCCGACCTAACTTTTATTCAAACCAGCTTAGATGCCATGCAACAAGGGCTCAGCATTGTGCGCTTGATTGAGGGCGAATTGATCGTCATTTTTCTCAACCGCCGTGCCGCCGAACTATTTGATATGCCGCCAGATTTTTACAATTTGCCGCGACCTTTTGAGGACTTTATCCGTCTATTTGCAAATCGTGACGACTACGGTCCTGACGATCCGGAAATGTACGTCCGCGAAACCTTAGAGCATGCAAAAACGCTCATGCCGCATAGTTACAAGCGCACCCGCCCCGATGGCACTGTGATCGAAATTGTCCGCACACCGTTGCCCGAGCGCCAAGGCTTCATTACCACCTACACCGACATCACAGAACGCGAACATGCTCTGAATAACAGCGAAATTCTGATGCAGGCGTTAAACCGCACACGTGTCGGCATGATAATTTTTGACGCTGACGCAAAGTTGATTTTTTTCTCTACGCAGATGCAAGAATTTAACAAACTTGTTCCCGCCTCTCTGGAGCTCGGCATTTCATTTGAGGACTATATCCGCACCTGTGTTTATGGTGGCCTCATGCCCAGGATTGAAGGCCACGAGGACGATTGGATCGCAGCTCGTCTGAAGCGATTTAACGCTCCCGAAGGCCCTATTGAAGTCAAACGACACGATGACGTATGGCTGATGATCGAAGATGTAAAATTGGAAAACGGGTTCAACGTGATCTTTGCCACCGACATTACCGAACTTAAAAAAAGCCAAAAGAATCTCTTAGAGTCCATGGAACACGCCGAGATCGCTAATCGGACAAAAACCGAGTTTCTCGCCAATATGTCGCACGAATTGCGCACCCCGTTAAACTCGGTCATCGGGTTTTCGGAATTGCTACTGACCGGTGTCGGCGGCGATATAGGGAGCGAGCGGGCGATCGAATATTTGACCGACATCAACCTTTCCGGTCGGCATTTGTTGCGTTTGATTTCCGATATCCTCGATATATCGAAAATCGAAGCAGACGAAATGGATTTGGACGAAGAGCCCGTGTCACTGCGTGCGCTGTCAGACGAATGCCTCCGAATGACCGAAGATCGCGCGCAGCGTGCTGGCGTGCGCATAGCCTTGATCGGCGCGCTCCCTGCTCAACAAATCTACGCAGACCCGATCCGCCTAAAGCAAATTATACTGAACTTGATGACCAACGCGATTAAGTTCTCGCATCCCGATCACACCGTCGGTTTAGCATGGTTAATCGACGATCAGAGCCTGATACTCGAGGTTCGTGACACCGGAATCGGCATGCCCGAAGCAAGCATTGCCGTGGCGTTGGAGCCGTTCGGACAGATTGCGAACTCATTCACGCGCGATCACGAAGGCGCCGGGCTCGGCCTGCCGATTTGCCTTCGCTTGGCAGAATTGCACGGCGCCCAGCTTGAAATCGAGAGTACATGCGACGTCGGAACAACGGTCCGCGTAACTTTTCCACCAGAACGAACGATCCCAGAAAATTACAGCGTTAACAACTGACGTTCTCCACGCAAAATTCCCATAAATCGGGTGGGCGCCGCATGCGGACTCGTTAAAATCGTGCCATGATGATTTTTGGAGAAACACCATCATGATCACAACAGCCTTATCTTTGACGCCAAATGCCGCTATCAGAGAAAACACTCGTGCCCGACTGTACGCGCAGGTCGCACGCGCCGTCGACTATATCGAAACGCATCATTTCAGTCAGCCGTCACTCAACGACATCGCCAGGCATGCCGGTATGAGCCCCGATCATCTGCAGCGCACGTTTGCCGAGTGGGCAGGGATCAGCCCGAAGAAATTTCTTAAAGCCCTGACCCTAGAAGACGCGAAAGCCCGTTTGAGGGCATCCGAAAGTGTGCTGGACGCAGCATTTGATGCGGGGTTATCGGGGCCTGGGCGCCTGCACGATTTGTTCGTCAGTGTCGATGCCGCGACTCCCGGCGAGTTTAAATCCCATGGTGACGGCATGACGTTTCGATATGGCTTTCATCCGTCGCCGTTCGGAGACTGCCTGATTGCGATCACGGACCGTGGGTTGACCGGTTTATCATTCGTAACCCAGACGCGGCCCGACGCACTGGCGCAACAAAAGTCTGGCTGGGAGTGCGCACGCTGGGTCGAAGATACACCAGCCACCCACCCCTATGCCGACGCAGCGTTCGGCGGACCTGCTGCAACCGCATCGAACAAAAATCTTCGCTTACTGCTCAGGGGCTCGCCGTTTCGGGTCAAAGTCTGGGAAGGCCTGTTGCGCATTCCTGAAGGCGCCGTGATTTCATACGGTGACTTCGCCACGCGGCTGGGCCGCCCGAGTGCCGCCCGCGCCGTCGCCGGGGCCGTCGCCGGCAACCTGATCGGCTATGTCATCCCTTGTCATCGCGTGATCCGCGACAGTGGCGCGATCAGCGGCTATCGCTGGGACTCGGTGCGCAAATCCGCCTTGCTGGGGATGGAAGCGGCCAGAAGCGCGGGCGCGAACGCGAATTAACATCTCATCGGTACTGGTATCGACGGCGGGCAGCCCCTAAATTAAGTGACCGATTGATCACTCTATGAGGAGGCCCGCATGAGATACCTACACACCATGGTCCGTATTTCCGATGTCGACGCATCGTTGAAATTTTACTGTGATCTTTTAGGCCTCAAGGAACGCCGCCGCAGCGACCGCCCGGAACACGGCTATATGCTGATTTTCGTTTCTGCTGATGCAACCCCCGACGCCGAAATCGAGTTGACCTACAACTACGACGTCGAGCCCTATGACGATGGTCGCAACTTCGGCCATTTGGCGTTCCGCGTCGACAATATCTATGAGAGCTGCCAGCGGCTGATGGATGGCGGCGTCACCATCAACCGCCCGCCTCGCGACGGACGTATGGCCTTTGTACGCTCGCCGGACGGCATCTCAATCGAGTTGCTGCAAGAGGGCGAAAGCCTGTCGCCCGCAGAGCCGTGGGCATCCATGGAAAATACCGGCAGCTGGTAAAGCGGAATCAGCCGGTTTAATTGACAAGCCTACTCAGAAGGCCCGCGGCGCCGACGGCGTGCGCGGGTTTCTGTGCCTGGGGGCTGCGGCTTGGCTTGGTCGACCGGGCCCAACGCGGCCTCGATGACATCTCGCGCAGGGGCGGCACCCGGCACATAGCCGTCGAGCGCATCGCGCATCGCGCGCAAGTGAATGTCCGTCGTCCCACAGCAGCCCCCGATGATGCGCGCACCGGCATCGCGGGCGAGCCTCGCGTAATCGGCCATGATCTCGGGGGAACCCGAATACGCGATCTCGCCGTCTTTGTATTCCGGAATGCCGCAGTTGCCCTTGGCGACGATGATGCCACCGGGCGCCGCACCGCGCTTTAGGCCCAGCACGGTATCAACCAACGTCGCCGGCCCCACGCCGCAGTTACATCCGAACGCGTGCAGCGGCAACGTGGCGGCGAACGCGGCAGCGTCTTCCGGGGTCACGCCCATCATGGTGCGCCCATTGGTGTCGAAGGTCATGGTCGCGACCACCGGCAGGCCGGCTTGCGCGGCGCCCGCGACGGCGGCGGCGTATTCTTCTTTGGACGACATGGTTTCAATCCAGATCACATCCGCACCACCGGCTTTAAGCGCGGCGGCTTGCTCGGCAAACACTGCGGTCGCGGAGTCCATGGTCAAGATACCCATCGGCTCCATGAGTTCTCCAGTGGGGCCCATTGAGCCCGCGACCACCACAGGGCGATCCGCTGCATCTGCGACGCCGCGCGCCAGCGCGGCAGCGGCTTGATTGATCTCGGCGACCCGGTTCTGATCCCCATGCAGCTTCAGCCGCATCGCATTGGCACCGAACGAATTGGTCAGAATGATATCGGCGCCGGCATCGATGAAACCCTGATGCACATCAGCGACTTTTTCAGGCTGTGAGATACACCATAAATCAGGTGCCTCACCAGTTTCCAGGCCACGCTGAAACAAGCTCGTGCCCATCGCACCGTCGCACAACAGCCATTCGCGTGTTGCCAGCAACTGGCTCAGGGTGTCGCTCATGTCGGTATCCTTGTTTTACCTTAACTTCGATTCTGATGGGTGCGGCGGGTGACACGGCGTGCCCCACCGCCACCGACAACCCGTCGGTCATGCAGCGACGCCAAGATTGCGCGTTTCGTCGCGGCATCCGCGCGCCCCCACCCGGCGATCTCATCACGGGTGCGCAGGCAGCCCTTGCAGTACCCGGTCGCGTCATCCAAGACACAAACACTGATACACGGGCTTTCAATGTGCGGCTCTGCGGTCATGCGATCCTCCTTAATGGCAGACCGAGATAAATGCACACCCCACAGATTGCAAGCGGACTGAGCAAATTTGACACGTTTCCGCTATGGCACACAGGGCGTGCGTGGCTATACTACGGGAATGAGAGACCTGCCCAATGATGGTCCGAGCTTGCTCGGCGACGAAGACTCGGCACCGTTCGAGGTGATCAACCGCGAAGGCGGGGCACATATTTTGTTGGTCTGCGATCATGCCAGCAATGTTGTACCGCATCAGCTCGGCCATCTCGGACTCGATCCAGAAACCTTCGAGCACCACATCGGCTATGACATCGGGGCCGCTGCGGTGACACGAGGCTTGGCGCAGCGTTTGGATGCACAAGCCGTACTCGCTGGCTATTCACGCCTGGTGATCGACGTGAACCGGCCGCCCGGGCATCCCCACAACATTATCCCTGCCAACGACGGCATCCCGGTGCCCGGCAACCAAAACCTGGACGAGCCCGCGAAGCGCCAGCGTATTCGCGATATTTTTGAGCCCTACCACGACGCGGTAAACCGCGCACTGGCTAGGCTTTGGAACCGCGCAGCAGCACCGGCGATCTTGTCCGTGCACAGCTTCAGCCCGCGCTTCGGCGACAAACCAAGGCCTTGGGACATCGGCGTGCTGTGGAATCGCGACCCACGCATCGCGATCCCGTTGATGGAACACCTGGAACGCTATGATCTTCGGGTCGGCGATAATGAACCGTATTCCGGCCATGACTTAGCGTACACCATCGATGTGCACGGCGCCGCAGCAGGCATCGCCAACGTCGCGATTGAGATCAACCAAGATCAACTGGGCACACCCGGTGAGATTTTGAAGTGGGTCGATATTCTGTCTGAGAGCATCCTGCCAATTTTGGACATTCCGGGTCTGCATAGGGTTGAGAGGTTCTGATGGTCGGCGGCAGTCCTTCATTCACGGTCGGCATTGAAGAAGAGTATTTGCTGGTCGATAGAGAAACCCGCGCCCTCGCCTCCGACCCACCGAAAGAATTTTTCGAAGCTTGCGAGAAACGGCTCGGCGCACAAGTCGCGCACGAGTTTCTAAAATCACAGATCGAGGTGAACACCGCCGTCGCGCGCACCGTGCCCGAAGCCGCACAAATGCTGACCGAGCTCCGCAGCGTCATCGTCGAGATCGCGGACGCCTACGATATGGCGCCGATTGCCGCGTCGACACACCCGTTCTCGCACTGGTCCGAGCAAGGCTTCACCGAGCAAGAGCGTTACATGACCATCGCCGAAGATATGCAGGCCGTCGTCAGACGCCTTGTGATCTGTGGGATGCACGTCCACGTCGGCGTCGACGACGACGAACTGCGCATCGATCTGATGAACCAGATGTGCTATTTCCTGCCGCACCTTTTGGCGCTGACGACGTCTTCACCACTTTGGCAGGGGCACAACACAGGGCTCAAATCCTATCGCCTGAGCGTTTGGGACGAGATGCCCCGCACCGGCCTGCCCAATGCCTTTGATAGCTTTGGCGAATACCAGCGTCACGTTGATGCGTTGGTGGGCGCCGGCATCATCCAAGATGCGACCAAACTATGGTGGGACATCCGGCCGAGCGCCCGTTACCCGACGCTGGAAATGCGCATATCCGATGTGTGCACCTATGTACATGATGCCGCCGCCGTCGCCGCGCTTTATGTCTGCATCATGCGGATGCTTTGGCGCCTCAAGACGCATAATCAGCGCTGGCGACAGTATGCGGTGATGCTGATTTCGGAAAACCGCTGGCGGGCGCAGCGCTATGGGCTCGACGAGGGGCTGGTCGATTTCGGCAAGGGTGAAATTGTGCCGTTCCCAGCCCTGGTCGAAGAATTGATCGAGCTTGTCAGCGAAGATGCCGAAGCCTTGAACTGCACGGCCGAGCTCGAAGATCTTCGCCGCATCATCGAGCGTGGAACCAGCGCACATCGCCAGATCGTAACTTTTGAAGCCGAGCTCAAAGCGCATCCATCGGAAAACGACGCTCTTGCGCTGAAAGCCGTTGTCGATCAACTCATCGACGAAACACGAGACTTTTCCGGCATCAAATCAACATAGCAGCACCCCAATTACATGTTGTCTTATTTTAGATGTTTTTTGTCTGATTGCCGCGATACGGCGCGCCCTGCGTCTGATATTGTCTTCCCATGACTGACGCCAAGCGCAACTTTCTGTTTTTGAATATCGGGCACCTGCTTGATCATTTCTTCATGCTGATCTTCACCACTGCGGTGTTGACCATGGAAAGTGAGTTCGCGGAGTCCTACGGACATTTACTGTTGTTGACGACGTGGAGCTTTTTCTTTTTCGGCGGTGCCTCGCTCCCCGCAGGCTGGCTCGGCGATCGCTGGTCGCGACACGGCATGATGCTGATTTTTTTCATCGGCATCGGCGCGGCATCGGTGATGACCGGCTTTGCAGAGACCCCGACGCAGATCGAAATCGGCCTCGCCTTGCTGGGCGTATTCGGCGCTATCTATCATCCGATCGGCCTTGCGCTCGTGGTCGAAGAAGCGGGCCGCGTCGGGCGTGCGCTGGCGATCAACGGGGTTTGGGGCAACATGGGCGTGGCACTGGCGGCGCTAACCACCGGTGCAATTGCCGAACTTTACGGCTGGCGCTGGGCGTTCATTATCCCAGGCATCGCGTCGATTTTCGTTGGTCTTCTGTATGGACTGCATTTGGCAAAAGCCAAGGTAGCTGCGGAAGCCAAGGTAAAGAAAGCCGCACCCGCGATCTCCATTTCCTTGCAGCGGCGCGCGTTCATTTTTCTGATCATCGCACCTTTGTTCGGTGGCCTGATCTTTCAAGCCACCACCATCTCTCTGCCTAAAATAATGGATGAGCGACTAGCCGGTCTATTCCCAGGCACGGCCGAGATCGGCCTGATCACAGCACTGGTGTTCGCGTGTGCCGCCGTTGCACAGTTGATCGTCGGTGAGCTATTGGATCGCTTTCCGACCAAGCCGATTTATCTGGGCTTGGTGGCGCTTCAGATCGTCTTTGGCGCCCTCGCCATCCCGGCTGCGGGCTGGGGCTCAGTCGCCATCACGCTGCCGTTGATGCTGGTGACGTTCGGCCTGATCCCAGTTAACGATTGGATCGTCGCGCACTTGATCAGCAAAGAGTATCGATCACGGGTCTATGCCGTGAAATCCGTGCTGGTGCTCGGCATCGGTGCGGTGGCGGTGCAGATGAGCGGCCGCCTGCACGACATGACCGGCAATTTCGACACGCTGTTTATGGTATTGGTCTCAAGTGCGGTTGTTGTGTTGTTTGCAACGGCCCTGATCCTGCCGACCCGCCGCCAAATCGAAGCCAGTCAGCCCACGGCAGCTGAATAAGCGCTCTACTCGACCACGTTATAGCGCTGCACAGCTGCTTTGAGGCCGGCCAACAATTCCTTGCCGATCTGTCCACCGTCACCCGATACCTTCTCGCGGATCACCGCGCGCATGGAATCCACGTGCGCTTTCACGACCTCGACTTGGTTATCTGTTTCCGGGCAGCCCTCGCGGGTTGAGTCGTACAACATCTTGCCGAACACCGAGATCAACGGATAACCGAACGTGCCCCCCTGCCCCCGCAATTCGTGCGCGAGCTCATTAATCTCGGCAAACAGATTGCTTCGCTTCGCGGGCACAGCCGACGCTTCATCGCAAAGTTTACCCAAGTTCGCCAAATACTCGTTTGCCCACGTGGTGAAATCGAGGGCCGCACGCTCCAGACTTTGTTCCGCCTCTTCCATGATGCTTGCCGGCAGCGAAGGCGGGCCGCCCTTGCCGCCGCCTGCCTTTTCTTTTAACGAGTTGGGCAGTTTGAAGCTCCATACATCGCTGGCTGATTTCGCTTTTACGGTTTTTTCGGCCGAGTACACATATGTCACATGGTCGTCACTAGGGCGCCGGCGCTCTTCGGTGCCGGGCGGCCCCGTATCGCGGTTACGCCGACGACACGGCCCAAAATACTTTTGCGTCGCGATCACCGCGCGTGGGCGTTCGATCACCTGCGCCAGATGCGTGAACACGGAATTGACGGAGAACGGTTTCGCGAGAAACTCGGTCATGCCGAGATCACGGGCCGATGCCACGTATTCCCGGTCCGCCGCGCCAGACAGCATGATGTAAGGCACAAATCGGTTCGGCGATTCCTTGGACGTCCGCACCCAGCGCAACAGCAACAGCCCGTTGATCGGCGACATGATCATATCTGAAATAATAATGTCAGGGCCAGGATTCTGCGCCCGCTTCATATCCTTAAGATATCCAATGGCATCTTCGCCGTTCACCGCCGTTGCGATGCGACCAATGCGAAACGAGCGCAGTAGATCTTCAATCGTTTGTCGAATATAGCTGTTGTCTTCGACCAAAAGAATCGTGAATCGATCGAGTTGATAATCGCTCAAACCGCGTTCCCCTTTAGCAATAACACTTATTTTTTATGAGCTTAGTAGAAGTATGCCAAAAACGGAAACATAACCAAATAAATAGAATCCTTGCCCCTTGCCGGGCGCGGGCCTGGGCGCTACCTTTCGCGCAACGGACGGTCTCGCAGATTATCTAAACCCGCATTTCAAGAGGTGAACCCATGGCTGATGTCGGCGGCGTCGCAAGCGAACGCTTAAAATCATTTGTCGAGCGCATCGAGCGCCTCGAAGAGGAACGCCAAGCGCTTTCCGGCGATATTCGCGAAGTGTATTCCGAAGCCAAAGGTTCCGGCTTCGATATCAAAGTGCTGCGCCAAATCATCCGGCTCCGCAAAATGGACTCCAGTGACCGCTCCGAAATGGAAGAGCTGATCGACGTCTACAAACGCGCACTCGAAATGGAATAAGTCCGAGACGGTGCCGCGCGGTGCCTAACGCCCCGACTCACCCCTCTCACTTCCACCGTCATTCTCGCGAAGGTGGCAGTCCACAACGCATCATGCCTCGCCGCGTCATCCTGAACTTGATTCAGAATGACGCGGAATTTGTTAGGTGGATTCCTTAAATTCGCAAGACAAGTGCAGCTCCCTGTTAGGAGAGTGTTGCGATGGGCGTGAGCGCCCGCCGAAAGACTTAAGCGAAACGTGCTTTCACCCTGGCAGCGACGGCTTATACGCTTACGTAATTCATGTTTAACCGGCGCCCACCCCAGCGGCCCGCAAAGTATCGACATCGACGCCGCGCCCGGTGCAACAAGCGGCAAGGACACCATTGACGGCCACTGCCGGAACCGATTTAACGCCGAGATCGTTCGCCCTGGCCACCGTGTCGGCGTCATTCATATCTAGAATGATCACTTCGCAATTAGAGCATGCGACCTCATTCACCAATTCGATGGTGTCCTTACAAAGGCCACAGCCCGCGCTGAAGATTTCGACTTTCCGTTTATCTGCCATTTTCGTGCTCCTTACTTTCTAAAGTTATAGTTTTACCCAATTGTCTGCCGACACTCGATCAGCACCAGTACATAGTCCGCATCCTTTAATCGGCTCGCCTGATTTCACCGGCCAAGTATTCCAAACGGAGGCTGCGACTAAAACTACGAGTCCCAGCCACATTGTCGTATCGCTCTCGTATTCAAACTTGCCGATTAAAACGATGATGGTCGCTGCCAGCCCGAGAAAGAAAGGGCCATATCCCCTTCGCATCTTTGCGCGGTAGGCCATCGCGAAAACAGATATCGCAAGAAATAGCGCAGTAAGCGGCATCAAATAGGGGGTGTAATTTACAAAGCCGACGCCAACGGCACTTAAAAACCCAGCATAGGCCGCCCAACATGCCGGACACGTCAGCTTGGGCAGCAGCACTATCATAATCGAGGGTAGCATTGCTGCCTTGAGAGGAAATCCCTGATGACCCTTTTTGGCTTGGGGCAGCGCATCCATACGATTTTTTAGAGCATCAAAAATCATTTCCAATGGCGGCACGCCCTGCATCTTACTCTCATTAGAATAGATTCGGCAGCAATTCCCTGCCTCACCAGTTGGGACGTTCGCAATATCCTGACCGTCAATTAGAATTGTAGGTGACCCGTACGCACGAACATATGCGGGTGCATCGGGGTCGTTTACCGACCACTCAATCCAATGCGGCCTCATTTCCGCTTTTTGAAATGCCGCTATCAGACGACTTCGTGTCGCGCCAATAAAGGGACAGGTTTCCTCGTATACGAACTCTACGCTTGTCATCACTCAAGTTTCCTCGGCGTCCAAAGCATCGAGGATCGGGCACTCGCTTGTTGGACCTTGTCCTTCACAGTCCGTCACCCACTCCGAGAGGACGTCTTTCATGCGAGTCAGGGTGATAATCCTATCTTCCATTTCCTGTACTTTGCGCTCCGCACGCGCCCGCACATCGCAACAAGACGCCTCAGGATCGGCTTTGAGGGAAAGTAATTCCTTAATATCTTTGAGCGTGAAACCGACTTCCTGCGCTCTCTTGATGAATCTCACCTGGCGGGCCGCACCTTTGGAATACCGGCGATACCCGTTTGCGTCCCGATCTGGTTTGAGGATCAGCCCCTGCTTCTCGTAATACCGCACGGCCTCAACGGTTACGCCACTATTTTGAGCGATTTTGCCTATGCTCGTCATTTCTATCTCCACAACATACTCAGGACTCTACACCCTAAAGTTAACTTTAGGGTCAATCTCCAAATTGAGCTTTTTCATCTTTTCGATGATGGAGAAAAATTTGCGCCCCGCGTTTGCGACGATCGTATACGGAGAGCGTTAATCGCCGAACCGTGCCCTAACCTCGGCGGCGACGGTGGTAACACAAGAGTCGAGATCGAGAATGGTGGTATCGATGCGAAGGTCTGGGGCTTCGGGGACCTCATACGGCGCACTGACGCCGGTGAATTCGAGGATCTCGCCGCGCATGGCTTTGGCATACAAACCCTTCGGGTCGCGGGCTTTGCAGACGTCCACGTCGGCGTCGACATAGACCTCGATAAACTGCCCGTTTGCCGCCTTGCGCGCACGGATACGGTCTTCAGCATAGGGCGAGATCAGCGCGGTGATGACAATCGCACCGGATTTTGCGAACAGCGCAGCCACCTCGCCGACCCGGCGTAGGTTTTCGCGGCGGTCTTCGGGTGAAAACCCCAAATCCGACGTCAAACCGTGGCGTAGGTTGTCGCCGTCCAACAACACGGCGTTCATATCGGCAGCAAATAAATGCGCCTCCAACGCCACGCCGATGGTGCTTTTGCCCGAGCCGGAAAGCCCAGTCAACCAGACCACGCCGCCCTGATGGCCGAACCGGTGACGCCGGGCCTCCGCGTCAATCTGATGAGCAACGGCGGTGATGTTCGCAGGAAAGTCAGTCATAGGGCGTCCTGGTGGGCTGGCACGGAAAAGCTAAAGCTTCGGCTCGTCATCTTTTAAGCGAAACCGCTGCCCGTCGAAAGCATCTTCGAGCAAACCATTATGCCGCCCGCTCTCGGCGCCGAGCCCGCCGGGTTGATCGCGCGGAAACACGCTTTGCTCGGTGAAGCGTCGTTCAAACAGATGATCCGCCAACACATCGAACGGCGCAAAGCTGTCACCGGCGACCCCCTCATCAGGGGAAGGCGTCGCTTCGACGGGGGCCAGCCACAAGGCCAATTCAGCGCCCGGATACATGTCAGCCATGACACCCTGAGGCAGGGTCATCGGCGGCGTCAGATAACCCTCGGCACCACTAAGGCGCACCGTATGAAATGGCATTTCCAACGTCTCAACACCGACTTTGTTATGCACCAGCACGCTACCCGGCCCGCAGGACGGTGTGGGCAGCAACGTCACCATGTCATCTGTGCCCAAGCCCGCCTTGGCGATCAAGCGCGCGGCCCGAACACTGAGGCTCATATCACCCGCATGCACGCTGAGCGTATCGATACCGGACGCAATCTGCCCGCCCGCCAACGCAAACATCGCGTTATCGATCGCAAAGGTGGCCGTATCGTCCTCGTTACGCGTGAACACATAATCTTCGATGCTGAACGCACCACCCAGCGTAAAAATCCGCGTGCCATCGCGAAAAACAATGTGCAGCGCCGCGTCCGGATCCAGCGAGAATACATCCCCGGCAAACACCGCGCCACCCAACGCCGGCTGGCTTTCAACCCGATCACGATCAAGACGCATCATGCGTCCGCACATCGCCTCGATACGGCCGGCGGGCTTGCTGTCAGCGGCGTGGATGTCGACGGTCATTGCGAAAGCCTAGCATCCACCCCGACCCGAGACCAGTTTGCACAACGGTCCTTGGGGCTCAGCTCGGACGGTGCAGCACCGCAACGGCTTCGGCATGATGGGTCATGGGGAATTGGTCGACCGGCGTCACTTTATCCAAGCGGTAGCCGGCATCGATCAAGATGCGCAGATCGCGCCCGAGCGTCGCCGGATTACACGACACCGCAATAATGCAAGGCACTGTGCTGTTGGCCAGTTCTTCGACCTGCACCTTGGCACCGGCGCGGGGTGGATCGAAGATCACCGCATCAAATTCATTGAGTTCATTCGGCATCAACGGTTCCATCTTCAGATCACGCACGTCTGTCGACAACCGGCCCCCAAGTCCGGCGCGGCCCGCAGCGGTTGCCAACGCACCGGCCTGTGCTGCGATTCCGTCCACGGCCAATACGTGTTTACGCGCCGCCGCCAACGGCAAGGCAAACGTGCCGACACCACAATACAGGTCGGCGATGCGCCCACCTTTAGCGGTGACAACATCTCCCAAACCTTCGATCACCAAATCTTGCAAAAGCGCTTCACCGTCGACAGACGGCTGCAGGAATCCGTTAATCGGCAGTTGGATATCAACGCCGCCCAGATGCAGCATCAAATCGCGCCGCTGCACGATTTGTTCCGGCGGCAAACCCGGCTCGGACCACGCGATGCGGACCACGTCTTGGGCTTCGGCAAAGCCGGCCAACGCTTCGCGCGCCTTCAAATCGACCTTATGCCCGCTGGTGATCACCAATTCCACGTCTTGCCCACTAACGCCGACGGCGGTCATGGCGATGTCGGCACGTTCGCCGCCCTTTAAAATATCGACCAGCATTGCACGCACAGGTGCCAGTAAATTTTGCAATGCCGGCACCAACAACGGGCAGCCTGAAATATCGATGATGCGGTCAGAATGCGCTTCGTTGAATCCGAACCGAAGCCCGGCCTGCGTCATCACAGCGGCCAAGCTGGCGCGGCGACGGCTTGCCAACGGCACGGTGCGGAGCGGCTCTAGTTCGATATCGATGCCCTGGCGCGACAGCCCGGCGGCGACCGCATCCCGCTTCCACGCAGCATAGGCATCTGCCGGCATATGCTGTAACTGGCAGCCGCCGCACTGCCCGAACACCGGGCAGATCGGCTCGACTCTGGGTGCGGTTTCAATGAACTCCAGCACGCTAGCGACCATACCGTCACCACGTTTAGCACCCGGTTGCACGCGCACAACATCGCCCGGCAGCGTCAACGGCATGAACACGCGCACGCCGTCCGCCAGCAACGCTTCGCCGTCGCCTTGCTGCGCAACCTTGGTCACGGTCACGACTTCAGGCGCGCGTAAAGGAGCTGGGCGTGGGCGTTTTTTGCCGCGGCGTGGACGGCTCATCGTGATCTAAGATCGGCTAAGATGTCCGCAAAGATGATATTGAGCGATTGATTCAACGCATCAACGGCCGCATTGACGCCTTCCGACGAGGTTGCTGTTTCGTGACGATAGGATTTTAAGAACAACAGCTTGCCGTCGACTTGACGCCGTAACGAAATTTCGAGTTCCATCGCTGTCGCATTAGGGCTGCCGATGATCTGCTCCAACCGACGAATCCGGCCCGTCAGCACATGATCGGACGGAATCCGCATTTCCGGCGTCACCACATTGTCGGCGACGTTGGCGCCCCGAAGGTACGTCACCAACTCGTCACGCAGCATCACCGTCGGCGGCTGCGTCCAGAAATGATAATGATATTCGAGCAGTTGGTTTGGATTATCCGCCTGCATATAAATAATCGGCCGTCCAGCCGTCAGGCCGTCGGCACTGAAGCGTTCAACCTCAAGCGTACCGGGGAGCGCGGGCGCCCCCAGCGAGGCCGTCGTGACAACCGCCTGCAATCGGTAATAGCGATCTTGCGGCACCGGCGGCTGCGCCGCACAGGCCGTTAACACACCAACGATCAACGTAAAGCCGGCAACGCGCATGGACCAAGATTTGATCATTTCACGACCCCTTTATCTTCCGGCGATGAGCCGCCCAGCAAGAGCCCCGGGTTTTGCCTGATCTGGCGACTGAACTCGTACAGGTTCCGCGCCGCGCCGTCCATATTCTGGTTCAAAGAGTCGATGTTGCGCGACACCGACTCAACGATATAACGGCTTTCTTTCATGGTCCGCGCAATGTCACCGTCTTCGTCCAACACCAAATCATCAACATCGTGAAGAATCGAGTTCATGGTGATCAGCACGGTGTCGAACTTTTGCGTCGCGGCGTTTAGGTTTTCGATCATGCCAATGATCTTTTCTTGATTGTCCTCGGTCAGAATCGTGTTCAGGCGCTGCACGGTGACGTTAGCCGCCGTCAGCATTTGCTCGGTCTGCGCCGCAATCGTCGGGATGCGGGTTTTCAGGTCAGCCATCACGTTTCGCGCCATGCCCATGGTATCGCGAAGGTCTGCGACGATCATCCGCCCTTCCCCATCGTCTTCCAGGAAGCCATTGATTTGCGTGACGACGCCGTCAACATTTCGCAGCAGCGGCTTCAAATAGTTTTCCGACAAATCACCGAAATCACTGGTAACGTTAGCGATCGCAGCAAACATATCCGAACGTTCACGTGCAACAACCTCGGCATCTGGCGCATGCGGGCTCGGACTGGCGCCTGCTTCAATAGATAATGTGACAGCCGCCAACAAACCGGGCGCCGCGATTTCGATAATACTGTCGTCCGGGATCGCCCAGCCTTCAGTCACGTCGAAGTTGACGCGAAAGCGCATGCGACCGTCTTTGGGTTCCGGCACAACCTCAACCACCTGGCCGATGGGATAGCCTTCGTAGACCACTTGCGTACCGAACTTAACGCCGGTCACATTTGAATAATACGCGTGGTAGCTATCCGTCGCCCCGGTGCGTCCGGTAAGTACGGCAATCGCGACGATCAAGGCAATGATCGATCCGAGCACGAACAGACCGACGAAGAAATAATTGATCTTGCTGGTTCTCACGGTTCTGTCCTCATAAGTGTGCGGTCCCGGGATTGCGCTCGCCGACCAATCTATCCAGATACTCGTCCGGGTCCATGACGTCTTCTTCAGGGGTCCTGTTCAACAGCGCCTGGACGCGGTCGGATTTTGATTTCAAAACTTCTTCGACGGTACCGATCATTAAAATTTTACCGCGATCCAAAATCGTGATGCGGTCCGCAATCTTAAAGGCACTGTCCAATTCGTGGGTGACGACGACAATGCTCATGCCCATGGCGTCGCGCATATCTAAGATCAGGTCGTCGAGCGCAGACGCCACCACAGGGTCCAGTCCCGCCGACGGCTCATCACAAAACAGCACCCTAGGGTCCATGACGATGGCGCGTGCGAATGCGGCGCGCTTGATCATGCCACCTGAAAGCTCGGACGGCATTAAATCTTCGAAGCCGGAAAGCTCGACCACTTCCAACTTCATGCGCGCCATGATTTCCATGGTCAGTGGATCAAGGTCGGTGTGCTCGTAGAGCGGCAGCATGATATTCTCGCCGACCGTCATCGAGCTGAACAGTGCGCCTGATTGAAATGCGACACCCAGCTTCTTGCGGACGTCCAGAAATTCTTTGCGGCTGATCTTGTCAATGTCGTAGCCCAAGATACGCATCGTGCCGGACGTTTTGTTTTCAAGCGCCATTAGGTGGCGCAGCAATGTCGACTTGCCCGAGCCGGAGCCACCCATGATCACCATGATCTCTTTTTCGCGGACTTCCATGCTGACGCCCTGCAAGATCATCCGTTCACCATAGTGGGTGATCAGGTCTTCGACTTCGATCACCGCGTCTGGACCGGATTGCGGGCGTTGGCGCTTTTTACGTTCTTCGAGGATGGTGGTAGGATTTCGTGACATATGCAGTCCCTACCGTGTTGCCACGAATGCGAAAAGCATATCGGTGACGATGATCGCCGAGATCGACTGCACCACCGCGCGCGTCGTCGCCGTGCCGACGCCTTCGGCGCCGCCTTGCACGCCGGCACCGTTCACGACACCGATGACAGCAATCAATATCGCAAAAATCACGCTTTTCCCGAGCCCATGACCCAAGTCATCCAACGACAAAATATCAATGGTGTCGTGAGCGTAAGCGGCGAGAGAAATGCCCAAATCTGCGTTCACATACAAGCCCGCTGCAAACAGGCCCATGAAAATGCCAAACAGCGTCAGTGCCGGCACCATCACCAGCATCGCCAACAATGCAGGCACGACCAAAAATCGTGTCGGGTTGATCCCCATCACCTTCAGCGCGTCAATTTCTTGGTTGATCTTCATGGTACCGATGCGTGCCGCCAATGCCGAGCCCGAACGGCCTGCGACCAAAATGCCGGTGATCAACGGCGCAAACTCGCGCACCACCGAGAACGCAATGCCGATGGTGACGCGACTTTCAGCACCAAAAATACGTAGCGTATGAATGCCCTGGATCGCCAGCATCACGCCAATGGTGCCGGTCAGCATCAAAATGATCGGGATCGCGCGCACACCGATTTCCATCATCTGATGGATCACAGCGGAAAGCCTGACGGGCTGTCGTTCGCGGACGCCGAATAGCAACCAATAAATACTTTCGGCAACCAGTATGCCGCCGTTGCCGACAGCCTCTACGAAAGCTACCGTCGTGCGACCGACGTCTTCAACCCGTTCCGTTTTTGAAAGCTTACGCTCCGCCACCCGTTCCCCCCTCATTGCACGTCGGTGTCGTCAACCGACCGCAGCAATGCCCTCGTCCAAGGTTGCGCAAATTTTAAAGACTCGGTCCAAGCGCGCCAATTGCAAAACACGCAGCGCCCCTTCGCTGACCGAGACCAGAACGAACTGCTGTCCTGATTTTTTTGAGCTTTGTAGGCATTCCACCAACGACGCCACCCCAGACGAGTCAATATACCCTACACCGGACAGATCGACCAGGATTGGTGCACCTTTGCCGACCAGCGCCAGCAATGCCTTGCGGGCATCCGGCGAGGACTGCAAATCGATGTCCCCAGAAAACGCGATCACCAGTGTGCCGCCATTTTCTTGTACGTTATGTTCCATCAGACGCCGTTCCCTTGATTTTTTTCACCAGTCTTAACAGATTGCCGCCATCGATGGGCGGCGGCAAGAAATCAACTTCGTCCATCACTTCCGAGATCAGATATGTGCCGAGCCCGCCTGGGCGCACATCGTCCAAATCACGGGGTTTGATGCGTGAAATATCCACGGGGTCCGCGAAGTCACGGATCAAGATGATCATCGCGTCGGCGCGACGGCGTAACTCAATTGAGATATCACCCTCACCTTCGCTACCATAAGCATGGCGGATGACGTTCTGACATGCCTCATCGACGGCAAGCACGATGTCGCCGACGTCGCTACCGGAAAAACCGCAGAACGTGGCCGTCTCTTTTACTGTATTGCGGATCAAACGCAGGCGATTGGCGCGCGCCGATACGCGAAGCTGCATCAGTTTTTCACCCTGCGTCCCGGTTGCGCCGGCTTCGGCAGCCTTCGTCGTCTTATCCTGAGGTGCCCCGATATTGGCGCGCAGAGTATCGTCAACGGCGACAATCGTCACATCGTCACGCAACGGCGCGCCGGTCTCGCCGATGCGCGCGCGCACCGCGTCCAACACCACCGCCGTGCCGACGTCACGCGCCGAGCTGATCAAATCTTTCAAGCCACCAATACCAAACTCTTCACCATTTTCCACATAGCCCTCGGTGACGCCGTCGGTGAAAACAAACAAACGCCCGCCGTTCAAATTAAATTCGGTTTCCGGAAAGCCGTCTTCGTCCAGCAGCGATGGCGCGATGCCGAGCGGCGGCGCCTCGGCTTCAATCGCCGTGAAGCTGCCGTCGGGTGCGACCACCAACGGCGGCTCGTGCCCCGCATTGGCCAAGCGCACGTGCCCGGTTTCCGGATCATAAATACCGTGCACCAAGGTGACGAACATTCCCCGGGTCGCAGTTTCGCAGATTTCGGCATTCACCAAAGTCAGCAGGCGCCCAGGCTCTTTGATGGCTTTGCCGAGACAGCGTAACAAGCTCGCCGTCTTGGCCATCAGCAAGGCCGCGTTCATGCCCTTACCGGAAACGTCGCCCAACGTGAAGGCGATGCGCCCGTCGTCCAGCGGATAAAAATCATAGAAATCGCCGGACACGACCCGCGCCGGCACGTTGACGCCGCTGACCGGAAACGACGCTTCGCCCGCAGGCGGAAGCAGCGAGCGTTGGATTTCTGCGGCCAGCTCAAGCTCGCGCTTAACCCGTTCTTGCTCGACTAACTGCAATGACATGCGTGCGTTTAAGACCGCGAGTCCCGCCGATGACGACAACGCCTGCAGAAGGTACAGGTCATTGTTGTCGAACAATCCGTCGCCACCGCGCTTGTTGATCAACTCAATTGCGCCAACCCGCTCGCCCTTCACGCTCATCGGCGCACAAAGGATGGATCGCGTCTTAAAGCCGGTCTCGCCATCCACAGCGGCATTGAAGTTTGGGTCATCGGCAACGTCGCGGACGATCTTGCCGTCGTCGTTCTGCACGCAAAAGCCGACGATGCCTTGGTCGGCGGCAAGTTCAAGCCCGGTGATCTCAACCGGACCGACACAGGCGTTGCACTGCAGCTTTAGACCGCACGGCGAAAGCATAAACAGGGCGCCAGCTTCGGCGTCGACGTATTCGGTTATCCGCTGCACGGCATTTTTAAGGGTCACGTCCAGGTCTTGATTGGACGCGAAATCCCGGCCCATCTCGGCCAGCAATTCCAGGTGGTCATGCACCGAAGAAGACGCCACGCTCAGCGCTGCCCCGCCCGATAAACCTTCGCTGCTGATCGTTTCTGCCGTCATGGCGAAACTATGCCCCGAATCACCTAGTCGGGCAATCGCACGGACTAAACCCTGACCCGAACGTACGATCCCGGCGCGTCTTCGATGGGTTTGAGCTTACCACCGCCCGGCTTGCGGGCTTTAACCTGGGCGCCTGCGTACTTTTTCACCCATTTCTGCCAGTCCGGCCACCATGAGCCGTCGGTCTGCTTCGCGGTCTCGAAGAATGCGTCCGGGTCGACCGGCAGTTTAGTATTGGTCCAGAAGCAATATTTATTCGCCGCCGGCGGGTTGATCACACCGGCGATGTGACCGCTGGCGGATAACACAAAACGCTTAGGCCCTTTGTAGATCTGCGTCGCCTTATACGTCGCGGTCCAGGGCGCGATGTGGTCATCTTTAGTCGAGAGCCAGTACACCGGCACTTTGATCTTGGATAAATCGATCGGCACACCGGCCAGCGTGATCCCGCCCGGCTCCACCAGTTTGTTTTCCAAATACATTTTCCGCAAATACAGCGAATGCATCATTTTCGGCATCCGCGTATTGTCTGAATTCCAGTACAATAGATCGAACGCCATCGGCTCGCGGCCCATCAGATAGTTGTTCACGACAAACGACCAAATCAGGTCATTGTCCCGCATCATGTTGAAAACCTGGCTCATGTACTGGCCGTCCAAGTACCCCTGCTCGTCCATGTGCGCTTCAAGGCGGGTCAGTTGTTCTTCGTCGATGAACACGCCCAATTCCCCGGGCTCGGAAAAGTCCGCCATGGTCGTGAAGAACGTCGCGGATTTGACCCGGGTGTCGCCTTTCGCCGCCATGTAAGCCAGCGTTGCCGCCGTCAACGTGCCGCCGATGCAATAGCCAATCAGATTGACGTCCACCTCGCCGGTCGCGTCCTTGATGGCGTCGAGCGCGGCCAACGGGCCATCCAACATGTAATCCTCAAACCCTTTGTCGGCCAACTCTTTGCCTGGATTGACCCATGAGATCACGAAGACGGTATGGCCCTGATCCACCGCCCATTTGATGAATGAGTTCTTCGGTTGCAAATCGAGGATGTAAAACTTGTTGATCCACGGCGGCACGATCAACAACGGACGCTTGGCCACGGTTTCGGTGGTCGGCGTGTACTGTAAAAGCTGCATCAACTCGTTTTGATAAACAACCTTGCCCGGCGTCGTCGCCACGTTGGTACCGAGTTCAAACGCGTCGGTATCGGTCATCGAGATACGCAATTCGCCCTTGCCGCGTTCAAGATCGGTGAGCAGATGATCCAGGCCCTTGATTAGGTTTTCGCCGTTGGTTTTTGCCGCTGTCTTAATAACCTTGGGATTGGTCGCGGCGAAGTTCGACGGCGACATAGCGTCCAACCATTGGCGCGTATAGAACTGCAGCTTTTCCTTGGTTTTCGGATCGGTGTCGTCGATGTCGCCGTATTGCTTGGTCATCCAGTCCGACGTCAACAGGTACGACTGCTTGATAAAATCGAACACCGCGTCCTCACTCCAGGCGTCGTCTTTGAAGCGCTTATCGCCGCGTGCGGGCTCGATCACAGGGGCAGTCTCTTCGCCGGCCAAGCGTTTCGCCGTCGCCTGCCAAAGATCGGCGTAACTTTTCATCAGGCCTGCCTGAGCGTCGGCAAATTTCGCCGGATCGGCCATCATCTTGGCAGATGCATCCAAAAACAATTTACTGATTTCGACCGGGTCCGCGACACTGTAGGACTGGCCGCTGCTTTGGCGTTCCATGAACGATGCAATGATGCGCTGGGTGCGTTCGGTGAAGTCTTTATAAAGCGCAGCGTTGCGCTCCGTATCGATTAGCGGTTTATCGGTGCCGTCATCAGCCATGATACTCTCCCCTATGTTGCACGCATCATAGACCATATCTATGAATGTTTTAAGTGTTGCCGTGACGAGCACGCGGTTATAACGAAGTGCATGGCTTCCTCGCTTGTAACCAGTCTCGCCAAACCGAACCGGATGATCGCGCTTGCGACGACCATCACGGCAGCGGTTTTGTTCATCATCACGCCACCCGTTGGCGTGCCACCGGATGCGCTGAAAGGCGCGGCGCTGGGCCTGTTCGCGGTCGGCTTATACGGCACGGTCGCAGTGCCCGAACATCTGACGGCACTGTTGTTCTTCACCATCGCCATGGTGTTTGCCGTGGCCCCGGCCCCCGTCGTGTTCTCGGGCTTTCATTCCGGCGCGTTTTGGCTGGTGTTCGGTGGGCTTGTGGTCGGCGTCGCTGTGCAAAAGACCGGTCTGGGCGTCAGGCTGGCGACCGCCGTTACGTCGCGTCTGCCCAGCAACTATCCGTCGATGGTGATCGGTGTTGCCGCCGTGGGTCTTGGGCTCGCGTTCGTGATGCCGTCGACCATGGGGCGTGTCGTATTGCTGACGCCGATTGTCGTCGCGCTTTGCGATCATCTGAAATATGAGGCGGGGTCGCGCGAACGCACCGGTCTCATTCTCGCCATGGCCTGCGGCACCTGGATGCCATCCAGCGGTATTTTGCCATCCAACGTGCCGAACATGGTGCTGGTGGGTGTCGCCGAGACCTTGTTCGGCATGACGTTTACCTATGGCGACTACATGCTGACGCACATGCCTGTTAACGGCCTAACCAAGCTGGTGCTGATCATCGGTTTGGTGATGGTGTTGTTTCCAGGGCGCCGCGGCAGTCACGCCGCACCGGCACCGGACACAACGCCGCTCAGCGCCGATGGCCGTAAACTCGCCGTGATCTTGGCGCTGACATTGGGCTTTTGGGTCACCGACTTTATTCACGGTATCTCGCCAGCATGGATTGCTTTGGCCGCAGCCGTCGCTTGCCTGTGGCCCGGCATCGGCCTGGTCAGCGGCGACGACCTGCGCAGCAAAGTCAATTTTCCGACCACGTTCTATGTTGCCAGCATCTTGAGCCTAGGCGCCGTGCTGGTCGAAACCGGCGCCGGCGATTTTCTAGGCGGCTGGATGTTACATCACCTGCCGCTCGACCCCGACGCGCCCTTCACCTCGTTTTATGCCGTGGTCGGCCTCGGCGCGCTCGTCAACATGGCCTCGACCGCCCCCAGTGTGCCGGCGATCTTAGGCCCACTTGCCGATGAACTCGCCACCGGATCGGGCATTCCGCTTCGCACCATCATGATGACCCAGGTGATTTCATATTCCACCGTGGTTCTGCCCTATCAGGTGCCGCCTGTGATCGTCGCCATGCAGCTGGGCGGCGTCAGCATGCGGGACGGCGCCAAGATGACACTGGCCCTCGCTGTGGTCTCGCTGGTGGTGCTGGTGCCGCTGAATTATCTGTGGTGGTCGTGGCTTGGCATTATGTGATCTTCCGGAGTCTTCACCCAGGATGATGATCGCATGCATAAACATATGACTTTCAAAAGAAAAAGGCCGGGACAAAATCCCGGCCTTGATCATCTCTGAACGCATTCAGTTTATTCGAAGTTGTAGCCTGATCCACCCCACCAGTAGACAGCGGTGAACAAGAACAGCCACACCACGTCAACGAAGTGCCAGTACCAAGCCGCCGCTTCAAAACCGACATGGCTTTCCGGCGTCCAATGATCCTTCAGCGTGCGGAAATAGCACACAGCTAAGAAGATCGTGCCGACAATCACGTGGAAACCGTGGAAACCGGTTGCCAAATAGAACGTCGACGAATAAATGCCGTCCTTAAAGCCGAACGTCGCGTGGCCGTATTCGTACGCCTGACAAGCCGTGAACAGTACGCCCAAGATCACTGTCAGCAAGATGCCGGTCGCGGCGCGCTTGTTGTCTCCTAAGCGAATCGCATGGTGCGCATACGTCACCGTCGCGCCCGACGTCAGCAAGATCAACGTGTTCAGAAACGGCAGGTCCCACGTCGGCAACGGCACAACACCAGCCGGTGGCCAAGTCGGCGAAGCGACGAAGCTGAGCGCCGGGACAGAGGCGTTGAAGTACGCCCAGAAAAACGCGAAGAAGAACATGACTTCGGAAACGATGAACAACAACATGCCCATACGCAGGCCGTGCCGGACTTCGTCAGTGTGATCATGACCATTGCGCGCTTCGATGATAACGTCGCGCCACCACAAAATTGAACACGCAATCAATGCAATCAGGAATCCAACCATCGGCACATAGGTGCTGCCGTGCATGTACATGATCGCCGAAATCGCCATGGCGAACGCAAACACGCTCGACAAAAACGGCCATGGGCTCGGATTGACGATGTGATAGGGATGACTTTTCACGGCACTCATCGATTTATTCCCCCTCGGGTTCTCAAAGTCTAGAATACATGTTGAGCGCTCCCCGCGCTCAACCGCCGATGTCGACCGGGGTCGACTTTTGTTTTAACGCCGATACCTGCCCGTCCGTTTCCGGCTTTTTTGGATAGAACGTGTAGGACAGCGTGATGGTTGTGACTTCTTCAGTGCTGCGGTCTTGGCGAATTTCCGGGTCGACATAGAATGTCACCGGCATGTTGACAGTTTCGCCGGGCTGTAGCGTTTGTTCGGTAAAGCAGAAGCAGTCGATCTTAATGAAGTATTGGCCGATCTTCAGCGGCGTCACGTTGAACGTTGCCGTACCTGTAATCGGATGGTCAGAATTGTTGGTCGCGGTATAAAACGCCAACCCTTCTTCGCCCAGCTTAAGATTTACCTCGCGCTGCGCCGGCTTAAACGTCCATGGCAAGGCTGGATTGATATTGGCATCAAAGCGCACGGTGAAGTCGATGTCCGTGGCCTGTTCCGGTGCCGCAGCTTCGATACCCGGTGTGCCGCCAAGTCCTGTGACTTGGCAGAACAACTTGTAAAGCGGCACCGACGCATAGGCGAGTCCCACCATACCGGCGACGAGTGAGGCGCATGCCAAAGCAGTCCTCACATTTCGCCGGGCATCTTTTTGCTGGGGTTTCGCCATCAATCTATATCCAACCTTTATGGCTTATTCAGCCGGCTGCTTACCGGACATGTCCGGCTGATCTTCGAAGGTATGGAACGGCGCTGGGCTCGGCACATGCCATTCCAACGTCGTCGCACCTGCGCCCCACGGATTTTGTGCGGCTTTGGCGCCCGCTGCATAGGTGCGGAACAATATCCAGAAGAACAGCAATGTCGCAACGGCCGTGACGGCCGTGCCGATCGAACTGATCATATTCCAGCCCGCATAGGCATCTGGATAATCCGGAATACGGCGCGGCATACCGGCAAGACCGGCAAAGTGCTGCGGGAAGAACAGGACGTTGACGCCAATGAAGAACAGCCAGAATTGAATCTTGCCCAGCGTCTCGTTGTACTGCTTGCCCGACATTTTGCCGATCCAATAGTACCAGCCCGCAAACATTGCAAAGATTGCAGCGATCGCCATCACATAGTGGAAGTGTGCAACCACGAAATAAGTATCGTGGAACACCAGATCCGCCGACGAGTTGGCCAGCGTGACACCGGTAACCCCGCCCATGACGAACAGGAAGATGAAGCCGAACGCGTACAACATCGGGGTTTTGAACTCAATCGACCCCCCCCACATCGTTGCCAGCCACGAGAAGATTTTGACCCCCGTCGGCACCGCAATGACCAAGGTCGCTGCTGTAAAGTAAGCACGCGTATCAACGTCCAGACCGACCGTGTACATGTGGTGTGCCCACACGACAAAACCGACGACACCAATCGCGACCATCGCATAAGCCATGCCGAGATAACCGAACACTGGCTTTTTCGAGAACGTCGAGACGATCTGCGAAATGAGACCAAATGCAGGCAGAATGATGATGTAAACTTCCGGATGACCGAAGAACCAGAACAAGTGCTGCCACAAAACCGGGTCGCCACCGGCGGCCGGATCGAAGAACCCGGTGCCGAAGTTACGGTCGGTGAGCAGCATCGTCAGCGCACCTGCCAAAACCGGCAACGCCAGCAACAGCAAGAACGCGGTCACCAGGATCGACCAAACGAACAGCGGCATCTTGTGCATTGTCATGCCCGGCGCACGCATGTTGAAGATGGTCACGATAAAGTTGATTGCACCCAGGATCGACGACGCACCAGCAAGGTGCAGCGACAAGATACCGAAATCAACGGCAGCGCCTGGATGATAAATACTAGATGACAATGGTGGGTATACGGTCCAACCGGTGCCCACACCCGAGCCCACGAAGGCCGAGATCAGCAATAAAGCAAGCCCAGCAATCAACAGCCAAAGGCTGATGTTATTCATCCGCGGGAACGCCATATCCGGCGCACCGATCATCAACGGCACAAACCAGTTGCCGAAGCCACCGATCAGCGCCGGCATCACAACAAAGAACACCATGAGAAAGCCATGCGCGGTCAGCAGAACGTTATAGAACTGCATGTCCGGCGCACCACCGGTCAGGTACTGCAAGCCCGGCTCGGCCAATTCAAGGCGCATGAACCAAGACATACCGCCACCGATCAAAGCCGCAAACATCGCGACAAACAGATAAACCGTACCGATGTCCTTGTGGTTGGTAGAGCAGAACCACCGCGAGAAAAAGCTCGGATAGTGATCCCCGTGATCGTCGTGGGCGTGGGCGTCAGCAGCGTTTGCCATAGTGCGTCCCTCTTACTTTAAATGTTACGTCGCGATTAACGGGCAGCGGTGGCATCAGCCACGCGCACCGTCTGTGCGTTATCGGTTGCCGCGATGTCCCGGGTCATAGGAACCCGCGGCGTATCGGATGCGAAAGTTTGCTGTGCTTGCTTGGTCCAAGCTTCGAATTCTTCTTTCGAAACCGCCAAGATCGCAATCGGCATGAAACCATGGTTCACGCCGCACAGCTCAGAACACATGCCGTAAATCGTCTTGCCGACATACTTTTCGTGAATGCGCGTCCACGTCTCGTTGATGCGGCCCGGGATCGTATCCAGCTTGACCGACAACGACGGCAGCGCCCAGTTGTGATTGACGTCGTTCGACGTCAGCAACAGGCGAATGTTGGTTTCAACCGGCAGCACGACTTTGTTGTCGACCGTCAACAACCGCGGCTGACCCGCCTTCAGTTCATCCTCGGGGATCATCAAGCTATCGAACGTGAAATCGCCGTTGTCCGGATAATTGTAGGTCCAGTACCACTGGTTGCCGGTGACTTTTAGGGTCATGTCGGCTTCGGGGATGCTGTCGGCAAAATATAGATGCTTAAGCGACGGCACAGCGATCCCGACCAAGATTAAAATCGGCACCACCGTCCACACGACTTCCAGCATGGTATTATGTGTCGTCTTCGACGGCACAGGATTACGCTTCGCATTAAAGCGCACCGCGATGTAGGCCATCAAGCCCAACACAAAAATGACGATGAGCGTTTCGATCACCAAAAGCTGCGCATTGAACGCAACGATTCGGTCCGCCGTGGGCGACGCGGGCTCTTGTAGCCACATTTGCCAGGGCGCTGAGCGCACTTCGCCGGCAGGACCTGCAACGGCGCTGCCAAAGGAAACCATAGCGCCCATCAGCGCCAACCCGAGAGTCATAAGCTTATTTCGCATTCGTCTCACCTGATCAAGGGCCCCCCACCATAGGGGTGCCAGCTCTGGTTTTTCCGGGCCTTTTTCATGACGCTCACGCGACACGCAAAGGATTGTTATGACCGTCTTGTAAACGCGCTACCCAGATTGAGCAAGCAACCTGTCACAGCTTTTGACGCCATTAACGTAGCCTCGGCATGCCTCGGCCCGGTGCATGTTTAAACTACATGCTTATGTAGTGATTTTGGGATGCTTTAAGTCTCATGACAAGGGGCGTTTCTTGAAAAATATGCAGAACCAATTTTAGATTCCGTTCGTAGAAACCATAGAAAATCCGTGCATTTTCCAATGCAAAGGCCTAAACCCTGGCCGCATGGGCGCCTGTACCGACTTGGTTGCCCACATCGGATAGTGCCGACAGCGGATCAGATGATGACAGACGAGAAGCAAAAAATGACCGATACCGACGCGATCACCCCAACCACCCTCGTAGACGCAGCCCCCGCGTCGCCGAAAAGCGGCGCCAAGCGGCGCCGTAACATTCTGCTGGCCATCGTTTTGGCCCTAGGCGCGTTCAGCATGTACGCGAGCATCTTCTACCGGCTCTCCATGAGCCCACTTGAGTAGTCGACACCAAGTGACGCCAAGTACGGTTACGTTCGAAAAACAGTCAGGTATCGCCGATGGACACACAGTTTGATGTTCAGTCGCTGGTTCATACCAACGCGCTGCTGAACGGTATTTCGGTCATTTTTCTGAGCCTCGGATTCTATTTCATCAAACGGGGTGAGTGGAAAAAACATCGTGCCATGATGATTTGTGCGCTGATTGCGTCGGGGTTGTTTTTAATTTCCTACGTGATCTACAAACTAAATTCTGGATTCGCCCAATTCGGCGGCGAAGGCTTTATCCGTACCTTTTATTTTTCGTTTCTATTTGTGCATGTGTTGGGCGCCATCGCCATCGTGCCCTTGGTGCCGATCACCGTGTTCCGCGCGTTCAGTCAGCGTTTTGATCAGCATAAAAAAATCGCGCGCATTACTTGGCCGCTTTGGATGTATGTCGGCATCTCAGGCGTCATGGTCTATGTGATGGCGGTGCACCTGTATCCTCACATCGGAGGCTAACATGGCCATACAGACGATCGGATCGTCTGAGCAGCAGCGTTGGGATGCGGTTGAGGGTTTTCGCCCGTGCTTCGCCTATCCCGCGCACATGCGCGAGTTGCGCAGTTGGAGCCTGATCGCCATCGGTGCACTGGCGGTCGCGGGTGTATTCGCTTTATTGCTCGCGATCTCGCGGATTCCCGGTGCCGATTCTCTGTTTCCATGGCCGGTCGCGTTCTACGAAAAAAGCCTGGTCATCCACGTCGTGTTTTCATTCGTGGTGTGGTTTCTGGCCGGCGGCATTCTCTTCATGCAGATTGCCGCGCTTAGATTGTCGTCCGCGCATCCCCTGCTGCCGACCTTGGGCCGCACCGGCGTCGGCGCCATGATCGCGGCGTTCGCGCTGCTGGCGATCCCGGCCTTGTTGGACCGGGGCCAGCCGTCGCTGAACAACTATGTGCCGGCGATCATCGATCCGGTTTATTACGTGGGCCTGTTGTTCGCGGCGTTTGCCGCTGCCGCTGGCGCGGTGCGCGCGCTGGCCAACGGCATCGCCCGTTCCGGCCCACTGGAGCCCGTCGGCGCAACCGGGCTCGCCGCCGCCGTGATCGCGTTGGCCGCGCTGATCGCCTTTGCAATTTCATGGAACAGATTAGGCCACCTCCCTGCGAGCCCTGCGGTCAACGAAGACCTGTTTTGGGCCGGTGGGCATATTTTGCAGTTTTTGAACGTCGTCATCATGATTGGTGCATGGACCATCCTGGGCGGTCGCGCACTGGGGCACCCCATCGTTCAGCCCCGCATTGTGATCGCCGCGCTTGGGCTGGCCGCACTGCTGGCGGTCGTGGGACTCAGCCTGCAATTCGTTCATCCGCCGTTCTCGGTTGATGAACGAAATCTGTTTACGCTCTACCAATTCGCCCTCGCGCCAGCCCCGATTGTGGTCGGCCTGTTGGCCGCCTTCGCATTGCTGAAAACCCCCTGTGCCGACGGCGCACCGGCCCGCGCTGCTCGGGGCGGGCTCATCGTCTCGCTGATCGTGTTTTTCTCGGGCGGCATCTTAGGGATTTTCGTCGACGGCACGGACACTCGCACACCGGCGCACTATCACGGCGTGATTGGCGGCGTAAACGTTGCCTTGATGGGGATGTTTTACGTCTTTGTCTTACCCTTGCTAGAGCGCGGCCTAGTCCGCTGGCGCTGGCCGGCGGTGTCATTATGGCTATATGGCGCAGGGCAATTCCTGCATAGCATGGGCCTGTTTATCGCCGGCGGTTATGGCGCACCGCGCAAAGTCGCAGACACCGCACCCGGGCTTGATGTGCTGGGCAATTGGATCGGTCATGTGGGAATCGGCATCGGTGGCGTGATCGCGGTGCTGGGCGGAATCATGTTTATTTGGATCACGGCGCGTCAGCTTTTGGCGCGCAAAACCTGAAAACCGGAAGTGCTGGAAATTATGAGGGCGATCCTCTATAACCCGGGCACGCAAAAACGGATGTGAGCAAAATGATCGAAAGCGGTCCAAACGGCGCGGCGGTCGACGACGCGAAGCATGTTGCACCAGACGGCGCGGACGTAAACATGGCCGACGCGGGTCCGCGCTTCCGTATCAATGATTTCGTAGTCTTGCTGAAGCCGCGCATTATGTCGTTGGTGGTGTTGACTGGTTTGGTCGGCTTGCTGATGGCACCGGGTGGCGCCACGGCAGCGACCGGCATGATGGCGATTGCGTGCATTGCCGCAGGCGCTGGCGCGGCTGGTGCCATTAACATGTGGTACGACCGCGACATTGATCTGGTCATGCGCCGCACCCAGAATCGGCCTTTGCCGGGCGGGCGCGTCGGCCCGCAGTTGGCATTAGCCTATGGTCTCGTTCTCGGCATCGGCTCCGTTGCGCTGATGACCTTCCAAGTCGGCTACGTCCCCGCCGCATTGCTGGCGCTAACGATTTTCTATTACGTCATAATCTATACCGCTTGGCTGAAGCGCCGCACACCGCAGAACATCGTCATCGGTGGCGCTGCCGGTGCGTTCCCACCGCTGATCGGTTGGGCCGCCGTGACCGGCACGATAGATCCGGGCGGCATCGCGCTGTTCATGATCATTTTCCTTTGGACGCCGCCGCATTCTTGGGCGTTGGCGCTTTTCCGCAGCGAAGATTACGCTAACGCAGGCGTCCCGATGTTGCCGGTCGTCTCGGGTGAGCGGGAAACCAAACGCCAAATGCTGATCTACACGGTGCTGATGATCGCCTCGACCTTGGCACCTGCGGCGCTCGGTGTGTCCGGGCTGTTTTATCTGGCAACCGCCATCGTGTTGGGCGGGATCTTTTGGGTCAAGATGTGGCGGCTTTGGAAAGTCGAAGGAACGGAGCCTGCAAAGCCGTTGTTCCTGTATTCGATTTTATACCTGTTCTTGATCTTCCTGGCGATGATCGCCGACCGCTTGGTGTTTTTCCCGGTCGTCTGACCCCATGCCGGACAGTCACGCAACCTCAGCGTATCAACAGCTTGAATCTCGTTTTCGCCGCATCGCCTTGATCGGCGAGGCCGAGGGCGTGCTGCATTGGGACTACGCCGCGATCATGCCATCCGGCGGCGCCGAAGCGCGAAGCGAACAGCTCGCCGAACTCGGTGCCATCGCGCACGGCCTATTGGTCGCACCGGATACCCACGACCTGCTAGACTCCGCGACAAACGAAACCGAATCGCTGGACGATTGGCAGGTGGCCAACCTCCGCGAGATGAAGCGTCGCCACAAACGCGCCTCCGCGCTCGACGAAGATTTTGTGACCCGCATGGCCCGTGCATCCAGCACGTCAGAGCAAGCGTGGCGCAGCGCCCGTGCGGACAGCGACTTTTCCATCGTCGCCCAGCCGCTCTCCACCCTGGTCGGCATGGTGCGGGAAAAAGCCAATCGAATCGGTGCTGCGCTCGATCTTGCGCCCTATGACGCCTTATTGGATGCGTTCGAGCCGGGCGCCCGTGCAGCGACCATCGATCCTGTGTTCGACGATCTGGCCGCGTTTTTGCCGGACTTCCTCGAAGACGTGCTCGCACATCAAGCTCGCCAGCCTGCGATCATCAAACCCGAAGGGCCGTTTCCGAAATCGGCGCAACGTGAACTCGGCATCGAATTCATGAAGGTCTTGGGCTTTGATTTCCGTCACGGTCGTTTGGACGTCAGCCATCATCCGTTCTGCGGTGGCGTGCCGGACGATGTCCGCATCACGACGCGCTATGACGAAGAAGATTTCACGTCTGCCCTGATGGGCGTGCTGCACGAAACCGGACATGCGCTTTATAGCCAAGGCCTACCCGAAGATTGGCGCCTGCAACCGGTCGGCGAAGCGCTCGGTATGTCGATCCATGAAAGCCAATCGTTGATGATGGAGATGCAGGTCTGCCGATCGCGCAGGTTCTTGGAATTCGCGATCCCGAAAATGCAGGCCGCCTTCAATAATCCGGGCCCATGGTGGAACATCGAAAATATGATCCGCGTGTATCACAACGTGGACCGCAGCCTGATCCGCGTCGACGCCGACGAGGTCACCTATCCGCTGCATATCATCGTGCGTTATCGGCTTGAACAAAAACTGCTGGCCGGCACGCTCGATGTCGCCGATATCCCCGAAGCTTGGAACGAATCGTTCGCGGACCTTGTCGGCACCAGCGTGCCTGACGACGCGCACGGCTGTCTACAAGACATCCATTGGTTTGACGGCATGATCGGCTATTTTCCGACATATACGTTGGGTGCCATGACGGCGGCGCAGTTCTATCAGGCTGCCTGCGCGCAAGACCCATCGATCCCGGTCGGCATTACCGATGGCGATTTCCAGCCGCTGGTGGCGTGGCTGCGTGATAACATCCACACGACCGGTCGCCTCGAGTCCGCCCCGGACTTGCTGACCCGCGTCACCGGCCGTCCGCTGGATGCGGCACCGTTCAAGGCGCATCTCAGGTCTCGCTACCTCCCAGATTAAAACACCGGCGTCTCAGCCTTGTCTATGTAGCCCGGCCCCGATACGTTAGCGGAAATTGGCTGGCCGAGACCGTGCACGCTTGGCGGCAGCCCTTGGGAGGATACGTTCTTGCGATATATTTCGACCCGCGGCCGGGCACCAGAGCTCGGTTTCGAGGATGTTTTGCTATCAGGCTTGGCCCGCGACGGTGGTCTGTATGTCCCCGCTGTATGGCCGCATTTTAATGCGGCCCAACTCACAGCGATGAAGGCTCTGGATTACAACGGCTTAGCGCTCGAAGTGATCCGTCCGTTCGTCGGCGGCGCGATTGATGATGCCAGCCTGAAGGCAATTATCGACAAAGCCTATGCGACATTCGAAACGCCGGACGTTGCCCCGCTGATAGAGCTCGAAGATGGGTTGTACGTCATGGAGTTGTTCCATGGCCCGACGCTAGCGTTCAAAGACGTCGCCATGCAATTGTTGGGCGGTCTGTTCGACCACGTACTCAAAGCGCGCGGCGAGCGGGTGACGATTGTCGGTGCGACCTCCGGCGATACCGGCTCTGCGGCGATTGCTGCGTGCCAGGGCAAAGAAGCAGTCGATATTTATATGCTGCACCCGAAAGGCCGGGTGTCCGAAGTGCAGCGGCGCCAGATGACCACGGTGATCGCGGACAACGTCTATAACCTTGCCGTCGACGGCACCTTTGATGACTGCCAGGACTTGGTGAAGGCGATGTTCAACGATGCGGCGTTCCGCGACCGTCACCACTTGTCGGCGGTGAATTCGATCAACTGGGCCCGCGTGATGGCTCAGATCGTTTATTATTTCCATGCTGCCCTACACCTGGGCGCACCGGAAAAATCGGTGTCGTTCAGTGTGCCGACCGGCAACTTCGGCAACGTTTTTGCGGGCTATGGTGCCATGCAAATGGGACTGCCAATCAAACGATTGTTGGTGGCGTCAAATGCTAACGACATTTTGGCGCGGTTTTTCGAAGGCGGCGAAATGCGTATGGACGGGGTCGTGCCCACCATCAGTCCAAGCATGGACATTCAGGTTTCAAGCAATTTTGAGCGTTTGCTATTCGACATGCTGGGCCGCGACGGCGACCGCGTGACCGAGACGTTGAAAACATTCCGCGACACCGGGAGCTTCCGCATCGACCAGTCGCTGTTGGATAACTTGCGTAAGACTTTTGACGGTGCACGCTACGACGATATCGAGACGTCTGACGTCATTCGCTCCGTCCACAAAGACACCGGCATGTTGCTGGACCCGCACTCGGCCATCGGCGTCGCAGCCGCGACCGCCGCCGACAAACGCAGCACCGACGGCACGCCGATGGTGGTGCTGGCAACGGCGCACCCAGCAAAATTCCCAGACGCCGTCGAAGCCGCCAGCGGCATCCGTCCAGCACTGCCGGAACGCCTCGCTGATCTGTATGACCGGCCCGAAAAAGCGCAAGATATCGCAAATGATTTGGGGGCCATCGAAGCCTTGATCGACGAAACCCAATCACAAAAGGCGTCCGCCACATGACCGTCCGCGTCACCCAACTCGATAACGGTATGCGCGTCGCCACCGACGCCATGCAAACGGTCGAAACGGTAACCCTGGGCGCATGGGTTGAAACAGGCGCCCGCGACGAAACGCCGGAAATCAACGGCATCTCACACTTATTGGAACACATGGTTTTCAAGGGCACCGAGCGTCGCTCGGCCCGCGCCATCGCCGAAGAAATCGAAGCTGTCGGTGGACATTTGAATGCGTACACGTCCAGGGAAAATACCGCGTACTATGCGAAGGTCCTCAAAGAAGATGTTGGGCTCGCGGTGGATCTGGTATCCGACATCGTGCTCAACGCGACCATGGACCCGATCGAGCTTGAACGTGAGAAATCCGTGATTTGTCAGGAAATCCACCAAGCTCACGATACGCCCGACGACATCGTCTTCGACAGCTTGCAGGAAACCGCCTACCCCGAGCAAGCCATCGGTCGGCCTGTATTGGGCACCGAACAAATCGTAAGGGGCCTAGCCCGCGACGACATCGCGCACTATCGCACCACCGGCTATACGGCACCCGCAGTTGTGTTCTGTGCGGCAGGCCGCATTGACCATGATGCACTGGTCGAACTGATCGCCGATGCTTTCGATGCATTGCCCGCGACGCCCCGAGGTATTCGTACACCGGCTACCTATAATGGTGGCGATCACCGCACCGAGCGTGACCTGGAACAAGTGCACATCGTGCTCGGCCTCGAAGGAGTCGGCTACAAAGAAGATGCCTTTTATGCGGCGTCGGTGCTGTCGACGCTTTTCGGCGGCGGCATGTCGTCGCGCCTGTTCCAAGAAATCCGCGAAGAGCGCGGGCTCGCCTATTCGATCTACTCGTTCCTGTCGTGCTGCGAAGACTCCGGCATGTTCGGCATTTATGCCGGCACCGGCACCGACGAAGTCGGCGAATTGCTGCCGATCATCGCGGGAGAAGCGGAAAAGCTGATCAGCACACTGAGCGAAGATGAGACCGCACGTGCACGCGCGCAGTTGAAAGCCAATATTTTGATGGCCCGCGAGAGTACATCGGCACGCGCCGAACAGTTGGCGCGCCATCTAATGCTGTTTGATCGTCCGCTTGATGTTGCCGAATTGGTGGAGAAAATCGACGCCGTCGATGATGCCGCCGTGAAAGCCGTCGCCCAGCGTTTGTTCAAAGGCACGCCGACCTTGGCCGCCATCGGCCCGATCGGCAATGTCGAAGCCTTTGACACCTTAGCGGCACGCTTCGTGTAAGCGATTATGCACCCCGCCAACATCCTGCTTGAGCCTGGCCATTTCGTGCGCCATCCGAAAGCGCCCGAACTGGGCTTGGGCCGCGTGCAGACCATCGTCGGTGATAAAATCACGGTGAATTTTGAAAATGCCGGCAAGCTGATCGTCGACGGCGCGGTGATCGAGTTGATGGCGGCTGATCCGAACACGCGGGACTAAAGCGCCGCTGCCTCAGCGATCTATCGCCCAACTGCCGCGCGCCATTTCGGTGACCAACGCAACCTCATCAGCCGGCAGCGCGTCCGGACGTCCCTGCTCCAATGGGTCGAAATGAAACAGATATAAGCGCGACACAAACGCCGCAATGGGCAGTGAGCTTTCGCCGAATCGTTCCCCATAGCCTTCGGTGGCGACGACCACGTCATTGCCCCAGTCCTGGCCGCTGTCGTTGTTGGGATTGAAGAAATACACCCGCATCACGCTTTCCGAATCCAACGCAACCCGACAGATTGAGATCGCATGCCAACCGACATAGCGCGCAGCACTGTCGGTCATGGCAAGCCCGGCGGGCTGTGGGTGGATCACCGGCTGGTGCCCGTTGTAGTCGGGATGGTACGCCGCATAAAAGCGACGCACGAAGCCATCAAAATCGCTCAGCTTACCGGTCGCCACATCAACCGCGATATCGCAGCCACGCCCAACCCACCAGCCGTGCAATTCGCGGTTCACCCACTGGTGCATGTCGCCTTCGCGCCCGATACATAGGGTCGCCATCTGCGCATAGATCCGGTCCAAGTGCGGCACAACGATAGTCGACACGGCATCGACATCCCACGGACGCCCGTGCTGAACACCGGCGTTCGGCGCCGCAGACGACACCGGCGTGCCTTCGAAGGTGATCACGACTTCATCATCGCGGGCCGCCCAGGTGACGATCTGCAACAAGTAGTCCGGATCGGTGAACGACCACATCGACAGCGCACGCGCCGCCTGACAGGTCGGGTTGTTGCCTTGGCCAACGCCGAACGTCTGACCCAGCACCGACAGCACGCCGGCGCTCAAAAATACATTTGCGGGGTGTGCGCTGCCGAATGCGGTGGTGATCGCGGCTTCGGCATCCGCGCACAGCGTCATGCCGATCTGGCGCCATAGTGCAGGGGCGACCGGCGGCATAAATAAAACGCCACGCTCCAGTGTCAGGGCAAGCCCATAGACTGCCTGCGGGGTTTCTGGATGTACCGCATGATCGATCAACGCGTAGGTAAGATCGCCGTAGCACTTCAAAGCATCAACGCCGGTACTGGACAAACCCAGCGCATCCGGAATCAACGCGGGCGCATGTACCAATATATGCTGCAAGAACAATGCGTGGTACGCCGACACCAAACCGGTATCGTGCATGGCCCGCGCAAATGCGGTCGCTTCCTTGGCCAGGCCAGCCGTGTCCATGGCCGCAATACGGGCACTGTAAACGTCGAACCCCGGATCTTCGCGGCACCCCAAGGTCGGCCCGAACACAGCGCTGACCAGGCGATCCGCGCCCCATCCGCCGCTGCCGGTGGCTGCGACGCCGTCAGTGCCTCGACCAACATTACCGTCCACCAACCAAACTGAAATCTGTGCGATCATCGCCTTGATGTCATCGACGACGATCGGGCGCTGCGCCAACAGCCGCCAGATTTCGGCGATCAAAGTATCAAGGATCGAATCATGGCCGATGTTACGAACGATGTGCGCATAAAGACGCCGGCACACCGTATCCATATTGCCGGCCCGCGTCCTGGACGCTTCGTCGGCGCTGGCAAATACCAGATCCAAGTTCAGCCCGACCACTTGCGACAAAAAGTTGTGTGCCTGTTCGGATGCGATCCGTGGATGGAAATAATCACGCTTCGCCACCGCCAGCATACGCAGATGGTTCAGCGCTTCGAGCATCGCCGTTGCGGTGTCTGAAAGCTTCAGCGTACGCCCGGCCATTGCAGCCTGCAAAGTATCGGGATCAGCCCAATCCGTACCTTCGAACACGCCGGATAGCTCCAGTTGTTCAATACGTGCGTAGATCACTTCGACGCCACCATCGGACAACATGCAGCGCCGCGCCATATCGAGCACGGCGGCACGATGGCGCATACGCGCAAAAGGACGCGCCTCGGCCATGCGGGCTTGGGCGTCGTCCATTTTGCGAAGCAGGTCCGTTTGGCTGCTCGCGGGTGCCGAGCCGAACCCAGCCGGCGCGGTATCCGTCATTAAGCGTTCTCCTGCCCTGGCACGCACCGCATATGCGGCACGAACGGGGGTCTTCCCTTAAACGTAGAAGTCCAAATCCTCTTGCGCGAGCAACAGTTCACGCATGCGATATGGATCGTCACCGAAAAAGTACACCAAGCCCCAGTGGGTGCCAAACGCAGTCCGCTTGGTAACTTTATTCTGCATAGGCGCCATCAACTCGTGAAACTCGAAAAACGGATCGTTTTCGGTCTCTTCGGGAATGTTCAATTCACTAACCACGCGGCGACGCGGATACACGCCGAAGCAACCGGCATGACCGGTAGCACCGGTAACTTCTTCTGGGAAGAAATCATCAATCTCTTTTTGGGTCGTGTGCGGATCGAACATCAGCACCATGCCCTGATAGCAGTTGAAGCCGTACGCACGTTCAATCAATTCGAATGCGTTGAAACCGGGCGGCCGATACGCAACCTCGCCGAAGTACATCTTGCCGTCGCTGGTCACGAAGTATTCGGGGTGGATAAAACCGAAATCAATGTTGAAGGCTTCGATCAACTTTTCAATTTCCTCTGTGACGCGATCACGCCACTTTTCAAGTTCCGGCGTCGCCGGGACGAACACGGAATACCCTAAGTGCACGTACTCGGAAATGTTCAGGAATTGAATCTTGCGATCTTTAATAAACGCTTCGACCGCGAATTCCCAACCGTCCAAGTGGCTTTCCATCAGTGACGGAAATTCTTCGTCGGGAATGTTGTCGACGTCTTCAGCGGTGCGGACGACGCGGTGGCCGAGACAGCCGGCCTTATCAAACGCTTTGACGTGAATTGGATCGTTCGGATCGCCATCCAGCTTTAACAGCGCTTCGTTCACACGGCGCAGGAAATTGACGACATCGGTTTTATTTTGCGCTTCTTCGAAAATACCGACACGGATGCCACCCAGCTGCGCGCGGCGCTTCATCATCGCCTTATTACGGAACAGCATCGCCTGATTCATTAAGCGTGGGTTTTTGAGCAGCACTGCGTTGACGGCACCCGCCCATTCAACGGTTTCCTCGAACAGCGGAATGGCAACATCTACGCCCATTTCCTGAAGTTTTTCACCCAGCTCAAACGAACGCTCATTGAGGCGCTCAAAGTCCCACGACATAAACGGGATATCATTTTGGTCGGCGTATTCTTTCGCCCATGAAGGCGCGACGATGATGTAGCGACGGTCGAAACGGTCGATGGCGTCAATGGCGTTCAGGCTCCAGCCGAAAATCGCGACGTAGCCTTTGTTCGGATCTTTATCAGTGGTTTTGTCTTTAGAAGCCATAAGTTGGCAATCTCCTCAGTCTGTTCAGTCGCTGTTGATTGGAAAAAGCAAACGAATGCGTCACGCAAGGTTTGCAGTTTTATATAGTTAATAACGTATATTATTCTGTAATTCAACGCCGCGATGAAGATAATTCAAATAAATACAACACAGCAAGTAAATATATGTATCGAACAAGTTGATAAAATTAGGAATTTTTTATTTATTTAATTTATAAGTATATCACAAGTACGCATAAAAAATCGCGGTCTAACCGATTTTTTTATTTTATATTTATTGCAATTAATAGAATTCGGCGACTTTGGCGCCAAAAGAAGCCGCACTATCAGTCCGGATCGTTCTGGTCATCCAGATACGCGTCGACGATTTGATAGATCGCTTCGGCGTGTTCTTCGTCGCCGCTGAAAACCACGTTCGCGGTTTCACCATAAACGTTGAGCACATAGCCCCGTGCTTTACAGACGTTTTCCATGGCCGTGATGAACGGCATCAGGACTTCGTTGTTGAGGCTTTCCGCGTTCGGACATTCGTCCATACGTTTGATCAACGCGGCGACCGGATCGTTGGGTTTTCCGCTCGGCCGATCACCGCCGGACTTTTTATGATCTTTCTGCGGGCGCTTGTGGCCGCCTGAGTGTGGTTTCGCGGGGGGTCTAGGCATGTCCGGCCTCATCTGAAAGCATCAAGGGGTCGATGCCGAGTTTCCGCATCGCTGCCGTCCACTTATCATCGACATCGGTCTCAAACAACAGTGTCGGATCGCTGTCCAGGCTGAGCCAGCCGTTGGCCTTGATCTCATCATCCAATTGCCCAGGCCCCCAACCAGCGTAACCCAGGGCCAACAAACTTTGCGCCGGCCCGTCGCCTTCGGCGATGGCACGTAAAATATCAATGGTCGCGGTCAGTGCCACGTCTTCATCTACAACCATGGTCGCATCATGTATATAGTCGGGCGAATGCAACACAAAGCCGCGCCCGGTTTCGACCGGGCCACCGAACAGCACCTCAATCCCCTCGCCCGACGGCGGCATGGTGATATCGAGTTGTTCGAGCAAGTCCGGAAAACTGATGCTTTCGAGCGGCTTGTTGACGACCAGCCCCATTGCGCCCTCGGGCCCGTGCGCACACATGTAGATCACGGTCTTTTGGAACCGTTCATCCTGCATACTGGGCATCGCCAGTAAAAACCGACCGGTGAGGTAGGTATCGCTGTCCGATGTGGGCGCGTCAAAACCGGGCATCGTGATCTCCACTCCTTGGCGCTTGGAACGATTGAATGTTCGTTCATCAAACACCACATTACGGCATCATTATGACATATTAGTGAAGTAAAGCCCAATCACTAGAGGGACGACCGTTTAGCAACTTGCATATGACTCACACACCGTCACCTTCGCGTGAGGTCGCCACTTCGCCTTGCGTTCCGGCTCGGAATGTGGCGAAACCATACCGAAGAATACAAAGGCAGATTTGAACGCAACATGCACATGACACTTAAACGCTGGATCGTGCTGACCACCTTGGCGCTGACAAGCGTCGTCGGGCTCACGCTAAACGCACACGCGATCCCGGCGTCGGATTGGGCCGACGAAGAACAATCCTCGGCACGCCTGATCGCGGCGACCAATGCCTTGGGTGCGGACGGCAAGGTCCAAGCCGGCCTGGAATTTCAACTGAAGCCCGGCTGGAAAGTGTATTGGCGCTCGCCGGGCGACGCCGGGTTTCCGCCGACGCTGGATTTCACCGGCAGCGAGAATATCGAGGCCGGCGACCTGCAATGGCCGCTGCCGTCGCGCTTTTCCGTAATCGGGCTGGAAACACTGGGCTACGAAGATGCCGTGGTGCTGCCGTTTAACGTGACCGCCATCGATCCCAGCCGCGATGCGAAAATCAACGTGCAACTGCGCTATTTGACCTGCAAAGAAATCTGCATCCCTTATGATGCGGCACTGAACCTGACGCTGCCCGCAGGCGAAGCAACGCCGAGTCCGCTTGCGCATACCATCGGCCAGTTCCAAGCCCGCGTACCGCGCACGGCAGACGCCGCCCGATTCGACGTCACCGGGCTCTGGACGGAAACCTCGGCCAAAGGTTTGTATCTGGTCGCCGATGTGTCGTCGGCACTCAAGCTCAAGGCGCCCGAGCTTTTTGTCGAAGGCCCCGCCGGTTTCGGCTATGGCGCGCCGTTGGTCGAGATGTCCGAAGGGGCTGCCCGTGCCACGCTCCGCGTCCCGGTGTCCGGCTATAAAGGCACACCCGCCGAGGCGGCAGCCAGCCTGACCGACACACCGTTCACCCTGACCATATCCGACGGCAAACGCGCGGCTGAACTGTCACTCAATGCAGGCCTACCGCAAGCATTTGATCCGAGCATCCTAAACGCTTTGCCCTTACCAACGATCAATGTGTCGCAATCGATTTGGCTGATGCTGGCGTTCGCGTTTTTGGGCGGGTTGATCTTGAACCTGATGCCCTGCGTGTTGCCGGTGTTGTCGATCAAGCTTTTAAGCTTAGTGAAGCATGGCGGCGCGACGGCAGGTGCTGTCCGGGCGAGCTTCATGATGACCAGCGCAGGCATCATCACAGCCTTCATGGGGTTGGCCGCCGTGCTGATCGGGCTCAAAACCATCGGCGCCGGAATCGGCTGGGGCATCCAATTCCAACAACCCTGGTTCTTGATCGCCATGGCGATTTTGGTGACGCTGTTCGCCTGCAATCTTTGGGGATTTTTTGAATTCCGTCTACCGGGTGCGATCAGCGACCGGGCGGCAAAGGCCGGTGCCCGACCAACGCTGTTTGCGCCTTTCGTGCAGGGCATGTTCGCGACCCTTTTGGCGACGCCGTGCTCGGCACCGTTCTTGGGCACTGCGGTCGGGTTTGCGCTCGCCCGCGGCAACAACGAAATTCTGATGATCTTCGCGATGCTCGGCGTCGGCTTATCGACACCGTATCTGCTGGTCGCCATGTTCCCGAAGATCGCCAGCAAAATGCCGAGACCAGGCGCATGGATGGTGAAGCTCCGCTTCGTGCTGGGGCTCGCCCTGGCGGCAACCGCGGTCTGGCTGCTGACCATCGTCGATAGCGTCAGCGGGCCGGTGATTGCGATCTCGACTGGTGTTATTTTGGTCGGCATCGGCATTTGGATGGGGCCGGTGATGCACCGTGTGCCGGAAATCCGAAAGGCGACGCCGTATGTGTTGTTGCTGGCCTCCCTCGGCGCCGTCACCAGCAGTTTTGTCGGTGGCATCAACGGGCCGCTTGACCCCGAACAGCCGCAGATCAGCAAAGTGAATTGGAAGAAATTTGATATCGAGACGCTGACTCAGTTGGTCGACTCCGGACATTTGGTTTTGGTCGACGTCACAGCGGACTGGTGTATCACCTGTCAGGTCAATAAACGCTTGGTGCTCGAAGACGGGCGCATTTTGGAAATGCTGAACGGGCCGGATGTCATTCCGCTACGCGCTGATTGGACCCGACCCGACCCGGAGATTGCCGAATACTTAGCTTCGTTCGGGCGCTACGGCATTCCGTTTAATGCGATTTACGGCCCACGCGCCAAAGGCGGCGTGGCCCTTCCGGAGCTATTGAGTGAGCGCAATGTTTTGGACGGGTTCAAGCAGGTCGTGCCCGAAAGCATGATGGCGCGCTTCGAATAGCGCAATAAAGGGCTTTGCAATCCGGCACGGCGTCCCTATTTCATGGACAGTCGGCAGAACTGCCGGGCAGCATTTTTTGAATAACATTTTGCGGGGGATACCCATGACCATCAAAGTTGGCGATAAAGTTCCGAGCGCAACGCTCAACATCATGACCGAAGACGGCCCTGACGCCATCACCACCGACGATCTTTTGGCGGGAAAGACCGTTGCGCTGTTCGGCGTACCTGGCGCCTTCACGCCGACGTGCTCAGCCAAGCATGTGCCGGGCTTCGTGGCTAATGCCGAAGCCCTAAAAGCCAAAGGCGTTGACGCCATCGGCTGCATTTCCGTCAACGACCCGTTCGTAATGGGCGCCTGGGGCAAAGACCAGGGCGTCGGCGACAAGGTGATGATGCTGGCCGACGGCTCGGCCATGTTCACCAAAGCAGCCGGCCTTGAGCTTGACCTGACCGAGCGTGGCTTGGGCGTACGTTGTCAGCGCTTTGCGATGATCGTCAAAGACGGCGTCGTGCAGTCGATCGAAATCGATGCTGCCGGTGCGTTCGACAAGACCAGTGCGGAATCGGTTCTGAGCGCGCTCTAAGCGACGCAGACATCTGCTGCAAAGCGGGCGCCGGCGGCGGGCCTTAGGGCCTGATCGCTAGGCGCCCGTTTTTGTTTTCGCTTCGTCTTTGTCTTTTTCGTCCGCGTCCCACTCCGCCTGGGATTTCGCCGCCTCATCCATCAACCAGTCACGGAACGCGACGACAGCTGGACGGTCGGCACGCTCGGGCCGACACACGAAATCCACCGAGACGTCTGACGGACAGTGAATGTCGAACAGGCGCACCAAGCGCCCGGTCTCCAGGTCATCCCATACATGTGCGCTACGGGCCAAGGCGACACCCTGCCCCTCGAATGCCGCCTGGATCGCCATGTTGGTGTCCGGAAAGCGTGTCCCATCACGCAGCGCCGGCTCATATATCTCAGCAGGCACACCGACGAAATCGAACCAATATTCCCAACCCGGCGACAGAATCCCGGAATAGCGCAGCAACAGCGGCAGCTTGCATAATTCCTCGGGCGTCTTTGGCATGCCGTGAGTTTCCAACAGCCTCGGTCTGGCAACTGGAAACACGTAATCTCGCATCAACGGCCACGATTTAAAGCCCGGATAGTGCCCGTCGCCGAGCATGATCACGGCGTCCATATCACTGCGCTGAACGCTCTGCAGATTGTTTTGGCCGGTCGACAACCAGACGTCGATGTCGGGATTAGCGGCTTGGAAATGCTGCAAGCGCGGCACCATCCACTTCACAGCCAAAGACGGGATCACCTCGACCCTAAGCGCCGTATGGCCGTGCTCGTCCTTCAACTCTTGAACAGCGTCGTTCAACGTCGTCAAAAAGTCATCGGCGATCCCGGCGAGCTTTTCGCCCGCCGGCGTCAAATCAAGACGACGCGCTTTGCGCTCAAACAGCTTGAGATCCCAAAGCTCCTCAATATGGCGTATCTGATGGCTGACCGCACTTTGCGTCACGTTCAACTCTTCGGCAGCCTTGGTAAAACTGAGGTGTCGGGCCGCCGCCGCAAGGGCGCGCAACGCAGCAATCGGTGGCATATGGACCATCAAAACCTCCAAGCCGTGGGTATGTATGCATGATATATACATGAACAAATACTCATGCATGAGATGAATATCAATCCTTTGTGCCGCTGGAAGACTATGGTTATGTTCACTTCAACGGATCACACCGCTGGAAGACGCCAGCGACAACATGAGGATAAACACATGAATACCAACGCCAAACAGAATCGTTTCGCATCTTGGTTCCCAGGCAAAGCCACTGCCCGCGATCGCTGGGGCAACACCATCGGCACCGAAGTGCATGGTCGTGAGTTCCACGGCGCCAACACCGGCCCGGGTGCCACTGAACGGATGCGCTGGAGCCTCGGCCACGCGTAACGGAAAGAACTACCCTTCCCTGCGACCTCGTCCGAACCTTTTCGACCTCCCTCGATATTCGGACCCAAGGAAGCCTCAAAGGACGCGGTTGCCCCCAAAGTAGGCCGCGTCCTTTTTTTTCTGCGGTTCGGGGGAGGTCCCGGATATCGCTGCGCGATTCCAGGATGACGAAATATCTATAAATCTCGTCATCCTGGGTGAGCAACGCGAGACCCGGGACCTCCCCCTCGCCTCGTTTTACGACCGACCCGGCACGGCGTCGCGAGCGAGTTGGTCGGCGCGTTCGTTTTCGACGTGGCCGGCGTGGCCTTTGACCCAGACCCATTCAATCTCGTGATCTTTAAGGGCCGCTTCCAAGCGGCGCCAGAGGTCTTCGTTTTTGACCGGCTTTTTTGCCGCCGTCTTCCAACCGTTGCGCTTCCACCCATGAATCCACTTGGTGATACCGTCACGGACATAGGTGCTGTCAGTATGCAGTACCACAGGCGCCGACCGCTTGAGGCTTTCCAACGATACAATCGCCGCCATCAGTTCCATGCGGTTGTTGGTGGTCTGGACCTCGCCGCCGGACAATTCGCGTTCGTGATCGCGCCAACGCAAAATCGCGCCCCAACCACCGGGGCCAGGATTACCCGAGCAAGCGCCGTCGGTGAAGATTTCAATTTTTTCGGGCTTATCGTCAGTCGAAGCCATACGCTTGTGGTCCCTTCACGTTGGCATGAAAATCAAGTTTCTTGATGTATTCGCTCGGGTCTTTCGGCGTCACGAAGGCGTCTTCGGGGATATGCAGCCAGTCATACAACCGGGTCAGCAAAAACCGCATCGACGCACCTTCGCATAAAATCGGCATCGCCGTGATCTCAGCCTCCGACAACGTGCGCACAGATTGATAGCCCTTCAGAAAGCGCCTCGCCTTGGTCACATTGAAGCTCATATCCGGCTCGAAACACCAGGCGTTGAGGCAGATCGCAATGTCGTAAGCAAACGCATCATTGCAGGCAAAATAAAAATCGATCACGCCCGATAGACGATCTTGGCGAAAAAACACGTTGTCCGGAAACAAGTCGGCATGAATGACGCCGCTGGGCAGATCGGTTGGCCAAGCGGCCGTCAGTCTATCCAATGCGGCGGATAGTTTTTCGAATAAGCCCGGCACCACTGTGTCCGCATCACTGCCCGACGACTGCAACAACGCCGGCCACGCATCCGGGCCCAACGCGTTCGGGCGCCGGATCGGAAAGCCCTCGCCGGCGACGTGCAGTGCGGCCAGAGTTTCGCCGACGCCGCGACAGTGCGCGGGCTCAGGCCTACGGGGCCACATACCGGCCAAAAACGTCACCAAGGCTGCAGGACGGTCTGCGAGTTCACGCAGCGTCTCACCCGCTCGGGTGCGCACTGGCACCGGACACGGCAGGCCGCCCGCCGCCAGATGATCCATCAATCCCAAAAAAAACGGCAGATCTTCAATAGCGACGCGCTTTTCATAGAGCGTCAGAATATACGGACCGGTGCTCGTGGTGACGATGAAATTGGAATTCTCGATCCCCTCGGCAATACCCTTGCACGACAGCACCTCACCCACATCATACGCCGCCATGAAGGCAACGAGTGCATCGTCATCAATTTCAGTATAAACCGCCATCCGCGCTTTTTAAGGGTTTGCGTCATTGAAACCAAGACAGCAAACAACAGATCATGCCAGACAGGGCTAAATTGCGGTATAATCTGACCCAAAGCTGGACGTTATGGAAATCACACGGCAATGCACGCAAAGATACAAAGCACGCATCGGCGATATCGGACAGCGTCTTCGCTGTGCCGCTTCGCGCTAGGTGCGCTGCTGGCCTTGCCGGCGGTGCCGGTTTACGCGTCTGTGCCGCCTCTTGAGGAGGTCCCTGCGGCCTCGGACCGCACGTCGTCCAGCCCCGTGGTAGCGCGCGCGCAAAAGGCGCTTTCAAAACTTGGGCTCTATCTGGGGCCCGAAGACGGGTACCTCAATCCGCAAACCCGGGCTGCGATCTCAATTTATCAGCGCGCCATCGGCCTAGAGCCGACCGAACGCCTTGATATCGAACTGTTGGGCAAGCTGGAATATGCAGTCGGCGTGCGGATGCTAATGCGTCAACTGGAAGCGGCGCGCAGCGAAAGCATTGACGATGCGCGCTCAAAACTGATGAACCATCCGGCCACCCGCGATCTTATGCAGGCAAGCGACAAAGACCAAACCGCCGATGCGACCCGCGATGCAACGCCGTGCTTTAAAAATCCGACCGCACTGTGCTTGCTGACCGAGGCGCTGGAAAGCGCAAAGGCGATTGCCAAGCCTGCACTGCGCGATTGGGCGATGGGCGAGATCCTGATCGCCGAAGCCCGCGCCGGGCTTGGCGAACGTGCGATGGAAACGGCGTCCCGCATCAATGATCCGCGCTTGGTGATCGTGGCGCTTCGCGATATCGCCGAAGCACAGGCAGCAGCGGGCCGCCCCAATGATGCCCGCACCGCCGCCGAGATTATTCCAGACCCCGAAAAAAAGGCCGACGCGTTGATGGCGATTGCGGAAATTCAGCTGCGTCGTGGCGACACGGATGATGCGACCGAGACGACGAACAAGATGCTGCTGACACTTGATAACGTCGATGAGCGGTTGCGCCAAATTGCGCTGCGCGCCCGCGCCGCCGTGATCTATGCACGCGCCGGCGCCCGGGATTCAGCGGAAAGCCAACTCACCATCGCAGAAGGGGATGCCGCCGCCCTGCCGCGTGACAGTTCACGCAGTGCCGGCATGCGCCATGTCGCGTCCGCACTTGCAGACATGGCTGAAACGGCGCGGGCCTTGGACATGCTGAACGCCGTCTCAAGCCCATCCGATAAAATTCCGGTGCTGATGTCTGCCGCCGAAGCACAAGCGCGCGCAGGCGATGCCGCAGCCGCACTGGCGACCGCAGAGAGCATCGGTAACGTACGCTACCGTGCCATCTTGTTGGGCCGCATTGCATTGGCACAAGCCGCCGCCGGCAATCTTGAAGATGCCGACACCACACTTGAAATTGCGCAAGCCGCCATTGATCGCATCAATCGCCCGTATGCCCGCGCCTATGCAATCAGCCGAATCGCCCTGGCGATGACACGGTTGCATGATTGGAGTGGTGAAGCAGATGCGGCCGGTCGCAAGGCTGCCGCGCAAAAGGCGGTTATTGCCGCGTCCGGCATCGACGACCGCAGGCTTAAAGCACAGACGCTGTGGCTGATCGCCGCCCAGCAGCGCGTCCATGATGATCCGGGCTGGCAGGTCACCGAAGACTTGGCCGCCACCACGACCGACGAAGTGGTCGGCGCACTGAGCCGGGTCTGGATGTTCGCTGAGCTTGCCGAAAGCCACGCCAGCGCGGGCGAGACTGAGGCCGGGTGGCGCGCGTTTAAGCGCGGCGTCGCCATCGCCGCCGACATCGACAATGCCTGGAGCCGTGCGCGCACCATGGCGAAACTGGCGGCAACCCTGATCCACCTTGTGGACCCAGGTCGCGGGCGGGGCGCGAATGACGATGGCGTGCAGCCATGATCGACGCATCTCTTGTCGCGTCCCGGTCGCTCATCTAAAGTTCGCGGGCTACATACTACACACGTCGCTCACCAGCCGTTGAGGAACTTCATGCGCCCTACAAAATCAATGATCGCGGCGCTGACAGCGTTACTCGGATTATCCGGGTGCAGTGCCGATAGCATCCCATTCTACGCGTCACCCATCGTCCTGTCGTGCCCGGACTATGCGATCCTTGAAGACGCCGCAACGCTGACCGCCTTCCAAGACGGTTCCGGTCGCGACATCACCGACGTCACGGTCCGCGCCGAGATTACGCAGGTACGCATGGAATGCATCACCGACGTCGATCACGACACCAATTCGGGCCACATGGAGATCAAGATCATCCCCATCATCGCCGCCGAGATGGGCGCTGCCAACGTGGCCGAGGATGCATCCCTGCCTTATTTCATCGCCGTGGTCGGGCCAGATAAAGAAATCCTGTACCGCGAAGGCTTGTCGATGGACGTGTCGTTCAAAAACAACCGCACCCGCTTGATTGCCTTGGCACCGAGCACCACCGTCGAATTGCCGATCACGCCGAAAATTCGCAGCCGGTATTATCAGGTCTATACGGGCTTTGAGCTGACCGAGCAGCAAGCCGCCTTCAACCGCAAGCGAATCCGCGACCGTTTGAAATAACACCAACGTCTGACCGAGAATCTGGGTGGCATAATCTCGCTTTTAAACGACGACGGCGCCGTTGCGCGGCTCCTCCTTCCAACTGAAAAGTTCAACACTTCAGCAGCTTAGGGCCGCAGCAAACCGAATTCATCAGCTTGGTTTGACCATACCGCGGCTATTTGCCATGATCTTGTCCGTCGAGAGCAAATCCTCGTCACACCGTTGTGGGAGAGACCGGCACATTGCCGGCGCCGAAGGAGCAACCGCCCCGGAATCTCTCAGGCAAATGGACCGCAACGGCATGAGGCTCTGGAAAGTGGATGCGGCGCAAGCCGATCCCACCGAAGATGTAAACCCGCGACACCGATCGATTCGGGCCGGATGACACTTTCAGGTTCCAAGACAGAGGGGGCGCTCCAAGTGATCGACGGCCGTTCGGCCGCCGCGAGATTTGGAGTCGCCGCTTAATGTTTGGAGGACCCTGTGGGAACTGACCCATCGACCGCACCGCTTAAGACCGTCCCGTTAGACAGCTTTCACCGCCACCACGGCGCCAAGATGGTGCCGTTCGCAGGCTATGTGATGCCCGTGCAATACAAAGCCGGCATCATGACCGAGCACACCCAAACCCGAACCAAAGCCGGGCTGTTTGACGTGTCGCATATGGGCCAGGCCTGGCTGCACGGCAAAGACGCCGCTAAAGCCCTTGAGCGTTTGGTGCCCGGTGACATCCAAGGCCTTGCCAACGGGCAGTGCCGCTACACTATGCTGACCAATGAAGCGGGCGGGATCATCGACGATCTGATCGTCACCAAGTGGGAAGATAAACTCTTTTTGGTCGTCAACGCGGCCCGCAAAGATGTCGACCTGCCGCTGATTGCCGATGGCACCAAAGGCGACGCCACGCTGGAAATCATCGACGACCGCGCGTTGCTGGCCCTGCAAGGCCCTATGGCCGCGCACGTCATGCACAATTATGCGCCACCGGCGTTCCACTTGTCGTTCATGATGGCGGCAAACCTACATATCAATGACATCCCCTGCCATGTGACCCGGTCGGGCTACACCGGTGAAGACGGCTATGAGATTTCAATGCCCATCAATGACGCGATGGAAATCGCCGAGGTGATGGAATCCGAGCCCGATGTCCTACCGGTCGGCTTGGGTGCGCGTGACACGCTGCGCCTTGAAGCTGGCTTGTGTTTATACGGCCACGACATCGACGAAAAAACCTCGCCGATTGAAGCCGGATTACGTTGGACGATCTCCAAACGTCGCCGTGAAGAGGCGAATTTTCCAGGTGCTGCCCGCATGTTGGCGGAAATCGCAAATGGACCGTCGAAAAAACGCGTCGGCATCCTGCCCGAAGGCAAAGCCCCTGCCCGCGACGGTACCGCCATCCATGCTCAGGGTGGCGATGCGGTTGGCATCATCACATCGGGCGGCTTCGGCCCCAGCCTCGGCGGCCCGATTGCTATGGGCTATGTGCCCGCCGACATGGCTGAGCCAGGGACAAAGCTTGAGCTTGCCGTCCGCAAAAACATGGTTCCGGCAACGGTCGTCAAAATGCCGTTCCACCCCCACAATTATCATCGCGATTAACGCGCTTCACGCTGAGGAGAGTCGAACATGACCACCAAATATTCCAAAGACCACGAATGGATCACCATCGAAGGCGACGTCGGCACCGTCGGCATTACCGAACATGCCCAAGAGCAACTGGGCGAGTTAGTGTTTGTTGAAGTGCCCGCCGTCGGCGCGACGCTGGATCAGGGCGACGAAGCGTGCGTCATCGAATCCGTAAAAGCGGCCAGCGAAATCTACAGCCCGTGCACAGGCGAGATCGTTGCCGTCAACGACGAGTTGGCCGACGCGCCAACCACCGTCAACGACAATGCCGAGGGTGATGGTTGGATGTTCAAAATCAAGATCGCCGACATGGCCGAGCTCGATGATTTTATGGATAAAGCCGCCTATAAAGCCTATCTGAAGGAAATTGATGAATGAGCCGTCCCAGCCTGGACACACTTGAGAACCGCGACGAATTCGTCCGCCGCCATATTGGCCCATCCGACGCCGATATCGAGACCATGCTTGAGGTCATCGGAATCGATAGTCTGGATGCGCTGGTCGACAAGGCGGTGCCGGACGGCATTCGCACCAACGAGGCCTTTGACGTACCGGCAATGACGGAAACCGATGCGCTGGCAGAGCTTGCGCACATGGCGGCGCTGAACACGCCGATGTCGTCGCTGATCGGACTCGGCTACCACGATACCGTGACGCCCAGCGTGATCTTGCGGAATCTCATCGAAAATCCGGGCTGGTATACGGCATATACACCGTATCAGGCGGAAATCTCGCAAGGCCGTTTGGAAGCGCTGTTAAACTTCCAACAAGTCATCGTTGATTTGACCGGTATGCCGATGGCCAACGCATCGTTGTTGGACGAGGCAACCGCCGTTGCCGAAGCTATGACGCTGATGAAGCGCATGGGCAAAAGCAAAAACGACACGATATTTATGGCCGACGACTGTTTGCCGCAGACCATCGCCGTTGTCGAAACCCGTGCAACGCCCTTGGGCTTCACCGTGCAAGTCGGCAACCCTACCACCGATCTGGACCCTGAAGCCGTGTTCGGTGTGGTGTTGCAATACCCAGGCGTAAACGGCGATGTGCATGATTATCGTGCGCTGGCTGAAAAAATTCATGCCGCAGGCGCCTTGGTGACCGTCGCCGCCGATCCTTTGTCGTTGGTGCTGCTGACGCCGCCCGGCGAATGGGGTGCCGACATCGTCGTCGGCTCGGCACAGCGATTTGGCGTGCCGATGGGCTTTGGCGGCCCGCACGCGGCGTTCATGGCGACGCGTGAAGAATACAAACGCTCAATGCCAGGCCGTATCATCGGGGTGTCTCAGGACGCTCAAGGCCGCCCGGCACTGCGTATGGCGCTACAAACGCGCGAACAACATATCCGCCGCGAAAAAGCGACGTCCAACATCTGCACGGCGCAAGTACTGCTGGCCAACGTTGCCAGCATGTATTGCGTTTATCACGGCCCGGACGGCATGAAGCGAATCGCAACCCGCGTACATCGCTTAACCAGCATTTTAGCGGCAGGCTTAGGCAAACTCGGCTTTAATCTGCAAAATGATACTTGGTTTGATACACTGACCATTAGCACGCCAGGTGCCGCCGATGCGATCCATCAACGCGCCGTCGCCGCCGGCTATAACTTGCGGCAAATGGGTGCAGATGCGGTCGGCATTTCGATCAACGAGACCATCGACCGTGACGACATCGGTAAATTGTTCACAATTTTTGCAGACAGCGCAGACCACGGCTTGAGCGCCGCCGTGCTTGATGCTGAAGCGCCGGATGTTCTGGACGACCTGTGCCGCGAAAGCGAAATCCTCAGCCACGACGTGTTCAACCGCTATCACTCCGAAACCGGGATGATGCGCTATCTGCGTCAGCTCGAAGACAAAGACTTGGCGCTGAACCGGGCGATGATCCCGCTCGGGTCTTGCACTATGAAACTCAATGCCGCGTCCGAGATGATACCGATCACGTGGCCTGGTTTTGGGCGCATGCACCCTTTCCAACCTTTGGATCAAGCCAAAGGCTACATGCGCCTGATTGATGATCTGGAGGCCAAGCTCTGCCACATCACCGGCTTTCATGCGGTGTCTTTGCAGCCGAACGCCGGTTCGCAAGGCGAGTACGCGGGGCTGTTGACGATCCGCGCCTATCACTTGGACCGCGGCGATACGCACCGCAACGTTTGCCTGATCCCATCCAGTGCGCACGGCACCAACCCGGCAAGTGCGGTAATGGCGAACATGAAAGTCGTCGTCGTCAATTGCGACGATCACGGCAACGTTGATGTCTTAGATCTTAAGGCGAAAGCCGAACAGCATGCGGAAAATCTGGCCGCTTTGATGGTCACCTATCCGTCAACGCACGGGGTTTTCGAGACCGAAATCAAAGAGATCTGCGATATCGTGCATGCCAACGGCGGCCAAGTGTACATGGACGGCGCCAACCTGCAGGCGATGGTCGGCATCTGTCGTCCGGGTCGCTTTGGCCCCGACGTGATGCACATGAACCTGCACAAGACGTTCTGTATCCCGCACGGCGGCGGCGGCCCGGGCGTCGGCCCCATCGGTGTCGCGGAACATCTGGCACCGTTCCTGCCGAACCACCCACTGACCCCCGAAGCCGGGCCGAAAACAGGTATCGGCGCAGTGTCTGCTGCCCCATGGGGCTCGGCCTCAATCTTGCCGATTTCTTGGGCCTACATCGCAATGATGGGTGGCCCCGGTATGGTCAAAGCGACGCAAGTTGCGATCTTAAATGCAAACTATGTCGCCAAGCGACTGAGTGAACGTTTCAAGATTCTCTATACGGGCCCGGGCGGTCTGGTGGCGCACGAGTGCATCATCGATACCCGCCCGATGCAGACGGCGGCACATCTGAGTGTCGACGATATCGCCAAGCGGCTGATGGATTACGGCTTCCACAGCCCGACCATGTCGTGGCCGGTGATGCACACGTTGATGATGGAGCCGACCGAGTCGGAGCCGAAGGAAGAACTCGACCGCTTCTGCGAGGCGATGATCTCGATTGCCGCCGAGGCCGACAACGTCGCCGACGGCACCTGGCCGGAAGACGATAACCCGCTGGTCAACGCACCGCACACCGCAGATGTAGTGACCGCTGCCGACTGGCCGCACGCTTATCCCCGCGACGTCGCAGTGTTTCCGGTCAGCGGCTTAAAGTCGGTTAAATACTGGCCGGCGGTCGGACGCATCGACAACGCGCAAGGTGATCGCACTTTGGTCTGCACGTGCCCGAGCATGGACACTTACCGCGACGCGGCTGAGTAAATAAGCGGCTCTTATTGCGCGCAAAGGGGTGCCGACCACAATGTTGGCGCCCCTTTTTTCGTACAAATTGTAAATCTTATTTTTATAAACCGAGTATATATTCTACGCGTATCTTACATGTTCACTGTGTACACTGGGGTACAATAGGGGGCTGGAATGTATCAATCGTCTATGTCGCGAATGACGGCATACGATCTGTCAAAGCTGCAAATCCTCATTGTTGAAGACAACAAGAACACACAATTTCTTGTTCGTGAAGTACTACGTCTGCTCAGAATCCCGGCGATTAAGATGGTTGAAGATGGCGAAGCAGCACAGAAAGAGTTGGAATCTTTCTCTCCGGACATCATCATTACGGACTGGGACATGAAGCCCATGAATGGCCTCGAATTCACATCCTGGCTGCGCCGAGACGAGAATTCACCGAACCCCTTTGTCCCCGTCATCATGCTAACAGCGCACACCGAGTACGCGCGTGTCATGGAAGCCATCAATCATGGCGTCAACGAATTCCTGGCCAAACCGATTTCCGTGAGCAGCCTTTATCAGCGCCTTGTCACTGTCATCGAACGACCCAGGTTGTTTGTGCGCGCCGGTGATTATGTCGGCCCCGACCGGCGGCGGCGCGGCAACGACTCCATCTACGATGGTCCAAAGCGACGCGAATCCGACAACCCTCCCGCAGATAAGGCCGAAAATCGGGCATCAAAAGCCTGAAAGTCCAATTTGCGTTAGGCCGTTTGTCAGTCGCCGCGTGATAAAGATCACAGCGCAAACCGTCAAAATTCATTCTAAATCAATTGTACACCCTTCGTGCAAGACTACGAATACGGGTATGACCGGGCTGACCGTATCGGCCCTGTGGATGGAGCTTAAATCGGCAAGGACAGCGTTAAGCATGTTTAATATGATGGATGCCGAGCATAAAGCGTACGATCTATCCAGAATCGATATTTTAATCGTCGAAGACAACAAACATATGCAGGCCCTAGTGCGTGACATGATGCGCGCATTGGGTGTGAATTCCGTGCGTACCGCGGATGATGGTGCGTCAGCACTTAAGGTATTGATAGACTTTGAGCCCGATATTATCGTCACAGATTGGAAAATGCATCCGCTCAACGGGGTCGAGCTTGTGCAGATGATCCGCACTGGCAGTGACAGCAAAAATCCTTATGTCCCGGTGATCATGCTGAGCGCCTATACAGAATATAAGCGCGTTAAAGAAGCCGTTGATGCCGGCGTAAACGAGTTTTTAGCCAAACCAGTATCGGTGACCGGACTTTATAATCGCATCGTCAGCATCATAGATCGGCCGCGTCCGTTTATACGCAACAAGTCTTACACCGGCCCCGATCGTCGACGCCACGACACTAATTCCAGCAATTATGAGGGTAAGTTGCGGCGTGAAACTGACGGTGATGTGCCTAGCGAGCAAATGATGGCTGCAGCGGATTAGCTGCTGTCCCATCCCTGCTCAGTAATCATCCCAATCTTGGCGGAGGTTTTCGCCAACATCACACGGCGGGCGTACGTCACTTTGCGCGAGTATGATCCCTTCTGCGGGTCGGAGGCTGTCTGCGCGCTGCGTCTCGGGCGTGGTTGCGGGCACGGCACCAGCGATCTCTAGGATCAACTTACGCCGCACGGCGCGCGCATAGTCCGCATAGCCATTAGCAACGATGATGAACGCACCCGGCCCGCCGATTACGCAGTCCGTATAGTAAAAATCAAGGTTCGGGATTTGCCGGCGACCATAGCGGCTGAGCCGATCATTCACGATAGGCAGGCCATTGATAGTAAGCCCTGTCGCCAAAGCGCGGGCACGGGAATCAGTCACTAAGAAACCATCATTGTTGGCCCCGTCCCCGGAGATATCGATGACCCGTCGTTTCGCATTGAACGCATTGTTTTCAATTGCCAGCCGACCGGCATCCAACATCCCGCTGATCGATGTCCAGACGTTGATCGTCACCGGCTCAAACGCCAAGGCGGCGGCAAAATCAAGTGCGCTCGCCTCGTCATGAACGACCATCCACTTGACCAGAGCTTGCTGATGATGCACGCCGGCCCATTCGTAATACGCCGCCGCGATGGCGCCGTGATAGCCGGTCTTGATGGCTTTGACGATTTGCGGGTCGCGGAATGCGGTGATGTAGCCCTGGCGCTGCAGCGCGGCTTCGTCATCGTCGACAGAACCGGAAATATCGACCGCGATCACCAGTTCTAAATCGACTGGTCGACCCTCTGCCGATACAGCTTCGAGTGAGATCAAATACGAAAATATACCCCCAAGCACGCAAGCAACGAGGCTACGCCATCGGGCAGCTTGATCGGTCGTCGAAAACCGGTACGTTTTATCCATTGGGAGAGTGAACGACATGACTATAGAGACCGTCAAGGCAGTGGTTTTTGATACCTTCGGCACGATTGCGGACTGGCGATCATCCATCGCCGCCGAAGGCACGAAGATTGCGCATACAAAGGGCATCGAAGACTTCGACGGGGACGCCTTCGCCCGCGCTTGGCGCGCCGGCTATCGCCCCGGGATGGCACGGGTGATTGCCGGCGAGAGAGCCTGGACACCGGTCGACGTCATCCACCGTGAACGCCTGGATGAAATCCTGCCGACCTTCGGCCTGGATATGCTGAACAAAGACGAGCGCACGCATCTGAACGAGGCGTGGCACCGCATCAATCCATGGCCCGACAGCATCCCGGGCTTGCTCAGGATCAAAAAGAAATTCCTTATCGCGCCGCTGTCCAACGGCTCGTTGATGCTGTTATCGAACATGGCAAAACGGGCCGGTATTCCGTGGGATTTCGTATTCTCCAGTGACATGCATCAAGCGTACAAGCGCGATCCGAAAGTTTATCAAAATGCCATCGCCTTACTGGGGGTCGCACCCCACGAAGTGATGATGGGTGCCGCCCACAACGACGACCTTAAGGCCGCCCAAACGGAGGGCATGCGCACCGCCTACATCAATCGCCCGACCGAATACGGCGTTGATCAGGTCAAAGATTTCGAAGCCACCGGCAGCTACGATATCGTCGCCGCCAGCGTCGAAGAGGTTGCAGATCAGCTGGGGTGTTAGCCTAGGGACTGTTTAGCCGCAGTATTTGAGCGGCAGCACATTTGTCGATTTAATTTCTTCCATCGAGAAGAAAGAGCTTACATCGGCGAAATCGGTTTTCGCGATCAAGCGCTTGTAGACATCATCATAAGCCGCAATATCCGGCACAACGATCTTCAGCAGATAATCGATTTCACCGGACAGTCGATAGACTTCGATCACTTCTTCGATATCCTGCACGGCAGCCGCGAAAGTCTGCAGCCAGTCCGCTGCGTGTCGGCCGGCTTTCACGCCGACGAAAACAGTGACCCCGATATTCAACGCTAACGGATTAAGCACGGCGACCCGACCGCGGATCACCCCGGCCTCTTCAAGATTGCGGATGCGGCGCCAACACGGCGTCGTCGACAAGCCGACTTTATCCGCGATCTCGGCAACCGAAAGTGAGGCATCGCGCTGAAGGGCATCTAATATCTTACGATCAAATGCATCTAACATTTCAGTAATCCATTAATTATTAGAAATATATTCTAATATACTAACAAAATATCGAAAATAAGAAAATTCATTTCAGGTCGATGAGCGTACATTGATCAGCATCAAACGCATCAAGATACACCGGAGACCGATATGTACAAATTGTTCACCCAACACCCCGCCAGCGTCGGCGAAACATATTTTGAGCATTTTTTGATGGCCGGTGGCTTTGCGCTCAGCATGTTTGCAGCGGCGTGCGTATGTCTGGTGCACGCAATTTTGCCGTTTATGTTTGAAAAGACCGGCAGCCGCATGGTGGCTGATTTATATCAGCGCACGGGGCCTGGCCGAGCACAAAAGGACGCGCAAAAAGACACCCCGGCGCAGGCAACAACGACGGCTTAAAACAGCCCGCCTGAGCCAGAATTATCACTGTCGTCGCCCCCGAATTCGTCGTCCCCGAACAGACCTTCGACGTAACTGAATTCTTTTCGAAAACCGCGCCGTTCCAACAGTTTCTTCTGCGCGCCTTCAGGGAAGTCGGTGAACATCATAACTTTTTTATCGATGAGGATTTCGATCAAATCCTCCATAACCCGGGCCAAGGCCAAGTCGGACTGCACCCATTCGTCGGTGACAGCGACCGGCACGTTCTTTTGGATGAACGCAATGAGGGCCGAGTCGTCGACGGCTACTTCTTCGCCGCCTTCGACGGGCTGCTCATAAACGGCGGCGATTGCGCCTTCGGCATCTCGATATACGTATGGCATAGCTCACTCCTCATATGAGTGTAGCGGGGCAAAACCAAAAAGCATAGAAAAGGTATCGTCGACGATCAGGACATCTTCGGCGCTTTTTCAATCCGGGCAATCAAGTACATCGGCACCAGGCCTAAAACAGTGACCACAGACAAGGCTGCAAAGGTCCCGGTGTAACTGCCGATCAGTTGATGTAGACCGGTAAACAGAATCGGTCCTATGATAACGCCCAGGAACGTCGGCACCAAAGCCCCGCCTGTGGCGCTGCCGATCTGGCCGTCCGGCGCCAGACGGGCGATTTCGGCCATAAACACACCGTTCCATCCGACCGCCGAAAACCCGAATCCGGCCAACACCGCGTACACCGTCAAAATCGGCGTATCCGGGGCCAACGCTGCCGTCGCCCACGCCGCTAAGACAGATAATATCTGCGAGACGATCAGCGTCATAATGCCGTTACGCACTTTGTCGGCAACAACGCCCCACGCCAATCGACCTATAACGCCTGCGACCTGCAGCACGGCCAAGCCTGTGCCGGCCGTCACCAAATCGAGGTGCACATCTTCGACCAGCATGGTGACAGCGAACGTCATCAGCGCCAACTGCACACCCGATAGCGTTAACGCCGCCATTGATAAAAGTCGAAGTCCTCGGTTTCGCCACACCACGCCCAAGTCCCGAAACACGGCACCTCGGAATTTGGTGGTCGGATCGCGATCGGTATCGAGCGTGGCGCGTAAAGGTTGAATCGCCAGCATTACCACAAACGCAATCGCCGCCCCGATATAAAGCGCAGCCTGCCAACCGAACATCACGGCTGCCGTCGGCGCCATGAGTCCGGCGACAACGCCGCCCATCGGTTGGCCGGTCTGTTTGATCGAAAAAATCAGGTTGCGGTTCGCAGGCGATGCGATCTTCATCATCAGCGTTGACGCCGCCGGATTGGTCAGACCGTAGGCGACACCAACACCGAATGTCCCGAACAAAAGCGCCGCAATATGCGGCACCGAAATCGCCAGCAACGATGCCGTCACCAAAAACGCCGCGATCTGATTTGTGCGGAGCGCCCCCATCCGGCGCACCACGAGTCCCGCCGCGAGCGACATCAAGGTCGCACCGACATAGGCAAAACTGACCTGAAAGCCGATCATCGAAACAGGCACGTCCAGCGCGGCAGCAAGTTTCGGCGCAATCGCGGCAGGGATAATCACCGCCATCGTCGCAACCACCTGCACAGACGTCACACCCGCTACGGTCACCGCAGCCAGGGATTTATTGTGTGGGGACGTATCCGATGATTCGTTCATTGATCGCAAGCGTAGCCCGCCGCTCGGGCGCGGTCTATATTATCCACCATGCAACATGTCATATCACTTGTGCTTATGGTTCTCGTTGTCGGCTTGAGTGTCGGCCTAGGCGGATGCACCACGCCACTGCCAACGACGGCACAGCTGATGCAGATGACCGAATCCGATATGCGCACGAGCCTCGAACTGGATGTCGCCGACGTCGGGTATCACGTGATCGATGCCGACACCGGCGCGGTACTGGCAAGTCAAAATGCAGACGCCGCGTTCCCACCGGCCTCAACCGCGAAGTTGGCAACAATGATCGCCGCCCTCGGCATCCTCGGCCCGGAGCACCGATTCCGCACAAAGCTGTTGGCGCGGGGCACGTTGAAAGGCAGCGTGCTCAGCGGTGACATCGTGCTGCAAGGCGACGGGGATCCGCTGTTCAGTGCCAACGATCTGCGCGCGCTTGCGGTGCGTCTGGCGGACATCGGCATAAAGCGGGTCGACGGCCGGTTTTTATATCACAGCACCTTGCCGGTGTTTGCGGATATCGCACCCGGCCAGCCGGTCGATGCGCCCTATAATCAAGGCGTCAGCGGACTCAATTTTGAATTTAACCGAGTGACGTGGACGAAAGACTCAGAAGGCATTTACGTCACACCGGACGAGGCCGAAAACCTCACGCCTGCGCTCACACCCGGCAATGACGTCGCGGGCGAGCTGCCGGTGCGCGCACCCAACCTTTTAAGCGCACGGATGCTGCAACGTTTTGCCGCCAACGAAGGCGTGCAACTACCGTCCCCTGCCCAAGACACGCCACCCGACGGCGCGGTGGTGCTGGCCGAAGTGTATAGCCTGCCGCTCTTGGAAATTGCGCGGGCGGGGTTGGAGTATTCAAACAACATGGTCGCCGAAGCGGTCGGTGTCGCGGCCGCACGGGCGACCGGTGCACCGGTCGATACACTGCAACAATCGGCGCATGTGCTGGGACTCTGGCTCGAAATGCATCACCCAAACCTGAAGCACTTCGCCAAAGGCCTCGTCAATCATTCAGGCCTCAGCGTGCGTTCCCGGGTTACGCCGGTGCAGATGACGGCGTTGCTGCAAGGTGCCCTCAGTCACCGCCTCAAAGGTTGGCGCTTCGATACGCTGTTGACGCCGGGCGGCGGGCACACGGGATTTCGTGGTCGCTTCAAGCAACCGGACGCCGCGTACCGCATTTGGGCCAAGTCCGGCACCATGCGCTATATCAAAGGCTTGGCCGGCTATATAGATGCCGCATCCGGGCGCCGTTTGATTTTCGCGCTGTTCGTGTACGACCCGAACCGCCGCCAGAAGCTGGAAGAAAATCAGCGCCGCCGAAGCGACGCCGCGCTTGCACGCTCCGACGATTGGCGGACACGAAGCGATTTATTCGAAACGACACTTATCAGGCATTGGATTTCGTCGTATTGAGTTGCAAGGTATCTACGTGTGCAGTGAACACCTTTGGGGTCACAAATGACCGTTGCAGACGACGACATTTCGAAGCTGATCGACAGCGAAGAAAACTACGAAAACCCGTTCCGGCAATCGTCGGTGCTACCGTATCGGCTCGGCAAAAAGGGTCTTGAGGTTTTGATGATCACGTCGATGAAGCGCAAGCACTGGATCATCCCAAAAGGTATTGTAGAGCCGGATATGACGCCCTGGGACTCGGCGGCGAAAGAAGCTCTCGAAGAAGCCGGTGTTGAGGGCGACGTGTCGTCGCAAAAGATCGGACGATATCACTATGAAAAGTGGGGCGGGCTTTGCCGTTGCGACGTCTACGCCATGCGCGTCACCAAAGTGCATGACATTTGGCTTGAGTCCGAAGAGCGGGATCGTGCTTGGGTCAGCGGTGACGAAGTGATCGCACGGCTGCGCCATAAAAAGCTCAAAGCCATCGTCTGTAACTTTATCCAACAACGTCGCGACCGCTCATAACACACGCGGTCGCGACAGCCGGAAATAAATTAGAGCTTTAGCTCTTACCCGACGGCGCCATCATCTTGTCGGCAGTCTGAATAATTTTTGAATTCATTTCATAAGCGCGCTGTGCCTTGATCATCTCGGCGATCTCTTTGACCGGGTTCACGTTCGACGTTTCGACCATCCCTTGTAGGATTGAGCCGACCTGATCCGAGCCCGGCGTCACCGTGCTGGCTTCACCGGAAGCATCAGTAGCGGTAAACAGGTTATTGCCTTCGTTGCGCAGGCCGCCTTCGTTGGCAAAGATCGCAAGCTGGATGCTGCCGACATTGGCAGGCTGCTCGGAACCGTCTTGTTTGACCAGCACTTCACCTGTCGAGTTGATGGTGACGTCAATGGCATCGGTTGGCACTGAGATACCAGGCAAGACCTCGAACCCATCATGGGTCACAAGAGCACCAGATTCGTTAACCTGAAACGTGCCGTCACGCGTATACGCGGTCTCGCCGTTCGGCAACTGCACCTGGAAATACCCTTTGCCCTGGATCGCTAGGTCAAAGGCATTATCGGTGGACTTCAGGCTACCTTGTTCGGTGATCCGGTACACCGACGCCAAATTGACCCCGAGGCCGCTTTGCACGCCGCCCGGCACTTCGCTGCCGGCGGCGGAGCCGGCTTCATTTGGGCGCGCGTTGTTTTTGTAGATCAGATCGTGAAATTCTGTCCGCTGGCGTTGATAGCCGGTGGTATTCACGTTGGCGAGGTTGTTGGCGACGACCTCAACGGCGCGTTGCTGCGCCATCATGCCGGATGCACCAATCCGTAAAGCTTGCATTGTCCCGTTCCTTTTTCGTCCATCGGCCTCGTTTCGGACCGCTTTTTCTGAAATCGGCGCCCTTCTGGGCACACCGGTTCGCCTATACCTAAGCAACCCTCGTGCCAAAAAATAAAGTTAATGATTTCAATGCATTATATTCCATCATCTTTGCAGTACACTGGTAATCACGGGCGCAGCAGCAATTCTTACCGGCAGGAATTACCGACTTAGACGCAGGGTTTATGCATGGTCGACAAATGGAACAACTCGTCGACTGTAACGGCGCGCGCAGTCAAGTGCTGGTCGGCGCAATAGCGGCAGAACGCGTCCAAGTCTTTGCGGTTGGCGTCTAGGCCATAGGACCAGAAATCCGCCCCCATCAGCCGCACCGCATCTTCATAGGCATCCGCATACCAAGGCGACATATCGCGATTAGCCGAACCTTGGGCAACGCTACGAACCCGGTCCATGGCGATACGTCTGGCCGCCAAAAACGCATCATAGAGTGCGCCCGGCAAGTCCGGATGCGCGTCCACCAAGGTGCGGCGCACGCCGACGACGTGCATGATCGGAAATATCTGTGTGGACTTGAAATAATCCTGCTCGGCGTCCCGGACATTCGCGATTAAGCGCTTAATCCGCACATCACCATCGGCGAACGCCTGCGGCGGTGCCGGCGCGATGATCGCATCCAGATCGCCGTTCAGCATTGCCTCGTTCAAAGATTGCGTCTCGGCCAACGGTTGCAGATCAATATCCGAGGGCAAGTCCAAAGTCAGACGCTCGACCCTTCCTGGCACATTCAGGCCGCCGGTGCGGTATTTCAGCTGCGCCACGTCGACCCCGTATTGATCGGCCAAGATACCCCGCACCCAAACAGCCAAGGTCATGGCGTATTCCGGCACGCCCACAACGCGGCCTTCCAAATCTTTCGGTGTCTCTATGCCAGAATCAGCGCGCACATAAACTCCACCATGTCGGAACGCCCGAGACAAAAACACCGGGATACCGATATACGCGCATTCACCCCGCGAAAGCTGGATCAGATAGCTGGCAAACGAGAATTCCGTCACGTCATAGGGAGCGTTGCCAACGGCCAACGGAAACAGGGTGCCGGGCGGTGCCGTCGTCGGCGTGATCTCAAAACCTTCAACCGGTACCCGACCATCCAAAATCGGCAGCGCACGGTCATAATCCCAACACGCCAAAGAAATCGTCGTTGTCATCTTCACCCCTTTTCGATGTCACGCCACAGCCCCTATGATCACAGACAGACACATCATCGTCCAATCGCAATCTCGTTTTAGGAGGCCCCTATGAAAACCAGCGTCCACAATCCAACCGACATCGCGCCGCCGTCGTCAGACTATGCACACGGGCTCAAGGTCGAAGGGGCGGAAACTTGGGTTCATGTATCGGGCCAAGTGGGCGAGCATCCGGACGGCACCTTGGCCGGCGGCACCGAACAACAAATGGAAGTCTGCTGGCAGCGTATTATTGCGATCTTGGCCGACAGCGGCTTGGACAAAAAAGACATCGTGAAAGTGACCGCCTACCTAACGCAACCCGAAGATGTCGGGCTGTATCGGCAAGTGCGTGATCGCATGCTGGAAGGCCACTTGGCAGCGTCAACCTTGTTGATCGTGTCCGGTCTGGCCAAGTCGACCTGGACCGTCGAAATTGAGGCCGTGGCTGCACGCTAAGTGCAGACTCCACGGCCCCAAAGTCGTTCGATAAACTTGAAGATGCTTAGCTTACGGGCACGTCGACGACGACGATTTCCGCATCCAGATCGGCGTGGATGACGACGTCTTCGTCGGCATCACCTGCCACCACCACTACACCATCGCGGGTATCCACGAACTCGTCATTTATGGTGACCGCCCCTTTTGCGGCGACGATGTACAAGGCGCGACCGGCCTCAAGCGTATGCGTCACGTCAGCACCTTCGACAATCGTCGCGCCGAGCACGGCGGAGTCCGCATGGATCAGCAGTGCATCGGTGTCTTTGTGGACGTCACGACCGGACGCCAACGGCACCAATTCACCGGTGCTTTGCCCTTTCGGAAATTCACGGGCATCCCAACGCGGCGTGTGACCGCGTTCGTTCGGCATGATCCAGATTTGGAAGATACGGGTGACCTCATCTTCCAGATTGAATTCCGAATGCGTGATGCCGGTACCGGCACTCATCACCTGCACATCGCCCGCCTCAGTACGACCCTTGTTGCCAAGGTTGTCCTCGTGGGTGATCGCCCCTTCACGAACAAAGGTGATGATCTCCATATCCTGATGAGAATGGAACGGGAACCCGGTGCCGGGCTGGATGGTGTCATCATTCCAAACCCGCAGCGGGCCCACGCCCATGCGCTTCGGATCATGATAATTGGCGAAGCTGAAGTGATGCTTTGCGTCCAACCAACCGTGGTTTTCACCACCAAGGCTCGAAAACGGAATCGTTTGCGTTTGCATCATATCTCTCCTTTCTTGCATCGTGCAGCGCTTTAAGCCGCAAGCTTCGAAATGGCCTCTTTGATGGCCGTGCCCGCCTCAGCTAGGCCTTCGGCACGCGGATCAGGCCCCATATCCATGCCGTTGGCGGCGATGATGCGGACGTCTTTTAGGCCGATAAAGCCGAACACGTGGCGCAGATAGCCGGACTGGAAATCCGCCGGATGCGGATCGTCCGGATCGCCGTCGCCGTATTTGCCGCCACGGGTCGAGATCACATACACCGGCTTGTCGTCCAACAGCCCATGCGGGCCGGTCTCGGGGTCGTAGCCGAAGGTCGCGCCAGGGCGCGCAATGTGATCGATCCAGGTGCGGAGCGCACCGGTGACGGTAAAGTTATGCATCGGGGCACCGACAACGATCACGTCGGCATCCTGCATTTCTTGGATCATCGCATCGGAAGCCGCACGGGCGGCCTTTTGACGCGGCGTCAGGGTTTCCGGCTGCTTGCGCAGCGCATCAATCAGTTCATCGTCCATGTGCGCCGGCGGCGTCGTGCCGATATCACGGTGGGTCACACGGCCATCAGGATTTTGCTGGCTCCAGGCCTGCATAAACTGGTCCGTCAATTGACGGGAAACCGCATCACCGCGGGGGCTGGTATCAAGGATTAGAAGGGTCGACATCGTTAAATCTCCTCAAAAAAGGTCACGTCTGTGTTTCGTTGAGAGGAAAATAGTCTCCACTTATTTTAAAGACAATTAGGGTGTTATTGAATATATTGTTCATTATTTTGAACAATGGAGGACGCATGCTCGCAACCGACCCCCTCGACGGCATCGCCGTTTTCGCCGCCGTGGTCGAGGCCGAAAGCTTCTCCGGCGCGGCGCGGCGCCTGAAATACTCAAAAGGTGCCGTGAGCACGCAAATTCAGCGGCTCGAAGACCGCTTGGGCGTGCGATTGCTGAACCGCACCACCCGCAAGCTGTCGCTCACCGACGAAGGCCGCGCGTTTTACGCGCATAGTCGCCGCATCTTGGACGAGGCCCGCGAAGCCATGGACTCACTCGACGCCCTGGATGCCGAGCCGCGTGGGGTGCTGCGCGTCAACGCACCAATGTCATTTGGCGTGTTGCACCTGGGCGCCGCGATTGCCGAATTCATGCAGGCGCATCCGGCCATCGAAGTTGAATTGGACCTGAACGACCGCCGCGTCGATTTGATCGAGGACGGCTACGACATGGCGATCCGCATTGCGCGGCTCCCCGATTCCAGCCTGATCGCGCGCCGCTTGGCACCGTGCCGCCGCATCGTTGTCGCCACCCCGGATTATTGGGATCGCCACGGGCGCCCGCAGCACCCAAGCGATCTCAAAGACCATGATGTCATGACTTATACGTATTTGGATGATCCCGGCACCTGGACCTTCAAAGGGCCAGACGGTCGCATATCGGTCCCTGTCAAAGGCCGGCTCCGTGCTAATAACGGCGAAGTACTCCTGGACGCTGCCAAACGCGGCATTGGCGTCGACATGGCGCCGACATTCTTTTGCTGCGACGCGCTGCTCAACGGCGAATTGGAAATTGCGTTGGCGGATTTCGAAGACGATCCGATCTCAGTGTACGCCGTCTACCCGCATCGCCGCCACCTGACGACCCGGGTCCGCGCGTTCGTGGATTTCCTGGCGGCGCGGTTTGGCGAGGCCCCCTATTGGGATGTGTGGTCTTAATCACCTCTCCCTCGGCACGGGGGAGAGGAACTGTTAGCGCATCACCGTACCTAGCGGCCTTCACGCCACCACGCCAGGCTGGCGAGGCCGACGCCTAAAAACAGCACCAGCCACCAGGGGGCGAGCGGGACGTTGGTGACACCGGTCACCGAGAACGCCTCGTTACGGACCATGCCGACCCAGCCGGCGCCGTGGGTGCGGCGGTCCGCTTGGACGCTGCGGCGTTGCGGCAAACCGTCCTGCAGCCAGTGCACGCTGCCGCCGAGCGCATCGGCAATTTTTTTCGCCGCCACATCGCTGGCACGCAAATCGGCAAGTTCCAGCGGATTCAACGCCCCCGCTGGCGCCAAAGCCGTATGCGTGTCGTTGGATATCCGATACAGGCCGATCTCGTCTGCCGGGATGCGAGCGATGGCACGACCGGCACTTTCAGGCTTCAGGCTCACCGTGCTGACATCCCCACTCGGAGTCTGCACTTGCACCTCTGCCTCGCCCGGTGTGAGGCTACGCCGCTCGACCCGAAGCTCGCCTTTATCGACCCTGGCGAACAAGCCTTCTTCGTCGAGTTCAGGTTCCTTCATCAGCCAGTGCGCGACACGTCGCATCAGTTCCGCTTGCGGACCGCCGCCGTCAAAGCCACGCGACCACAGCCATAAATGATCGCTCGCAATCAGCGCAACGCGGCCTTCGTCGACCCGCTCCATAATCAACAGTGGATTACCGTCAGCCCCGCTCATCAGCGTCGGCGCAACGCTCGTCGTCACCCCGATCTGGCGAAACCACGCGCCCCATGTCGGCTCCAAATCATCACGTCCAGGCACGACGCCACCCGGCAAGCCGCTGGTCACCGGGTGACGATGGCCAAGCTCACTGATGCGGGGCTTAAAACGAGATTCCAAAATTCGCCCAGTCGGGGACGCGGGTAGGATATCCACCAAAGGCGTACGCGCCAACGACCGCAGGCCCGCATATTCGGGCCCGACCGACAGCATCACAGCTCCGCCGCCTCGTACGTATTCAGCGATGTTGCGAAAGTATGACGGCGGCAACACGTCGCGCACCATATAGCGGTCAAAGACGATCAGATCGAACTCGTCAATTTTCTCTTCGAACAGCTCGCGCACGGGGAACGCGATCAGCGAAATTTCGTTCAGCGGCGTGAAATCATTTTTCTCAGGCGGGCGTAAAATCGTGAAGTGCACCAAGTCCACCGACGGGTCCGACTTTAAAAGATTGCGCCAGGCGCGCTCACCGGCGTGCGGCTGGCCCGACACCAACAGCACCCGCAAACGATCCCGCACCCCGTTGATCGAGACCACGGCACGGTTGTTAAGCGATGAAAGCTCGTCAGGGGCAGCGCCGGCCTCGATCTCGACGATCGTCGCACCGGCGTGGGCCAGCGTAAGATCGAGGGTATGCTCTTTGCCGGTCTCCAGCGTCAGCGTTTCCAAGACCTCGCCATCGACGCGGATCGTCACGTCGGCGAGGTTGTCGCCGAACCCGGCACCAGGCCCCGCCGCGCGCTCTTCTATCCTGTAACGCACACTGACATCGTTGCCGACGATCCCATAGCCGGGCGCATCAGAAATCACCAGACGGCGATCTTTTTCATCGCGCTTGCCGGTGATCAGCATATGCACAGGCCCCGGCAGGCCGCCCGCGCCTGCCAAATCGGCATCGTGAATTTGCCCGTCCGTGATCACCACCGCGCCTGCAAAGCGGGACCGCGGCATATCGCCCAACGCATCGCTGAGCGCCCCCACCAAGCGAGTGCCGCCTTTGTTGGCAGAGCCATCCCCGTCGCCCAGTGTCACGGTACGCACGTCCAGGCCCGGCATCTCAGCGAAGCTTTCGCGGACGGCAGCGACAGCGGCCTCGGCCTCAGCACGGCGCACACCGATGCGCTGGCTGGTGCTTTCATCGATGACAATCAAGGCAATATCGGATTCCGCCGTGCGTTCTTCGACGCTGATAGAAGGGACCAACAACGCCAAAATCAACGCGCCCAACAAGGCGGCGCGCGCCAGCACACCCTTCATGCCAGCGCGCAACACCTGCACCAACAGCAGTGCCGCAGCGAGGCCGGCCAACGCTGCGATGACAGCGGGCGGCAACGCCGGGGACCAAAGGATTTCCGTCGTCATTGGCCGAGCCTCTTTATGATCGCCGGCATGTGCACCTGATCGGCTTTGTAATTGCCGGTCAGCACGTACATCACCAAATTGATGCCGAAACGGAATGCCATTTCGCGCTGCCGCTCACCGCCCGGCACAACAGGAAAGATCGGTCGCTGCGTCTCGTCGAGTGCCCATGCCGCCGCCCAATCGCTGGACCCGGCAACCACCGGCGAAACCCCGTCGTTGACCCGTTCACCGGCGCGCTCAACCCACAACGCGGCCCCGGCGTAGCGGCCCGGGAAGGCATCCATCAAATAGAATGAACGCGTTAAAACATGGTCCTTACCGACCGGCACCAAAGGCGGCAAATCCAAGCCCAGCGCCAAATCCCTTAGCGCCGTCGCCTGTGCGCCACCGCCACGCTCTTGCGTGTCGAACAAGATCGTGCCGCCGTTGCGCAGGTATTCTTTCACCGCCAGCCGCGCCACATCGTCGAGTTCGTAAAACGCCGTGACCGGCCAATAGATCAGCGGGAAAAACGTCAGATCATCGCGCCCGGGTTGGATCGGTTGTGGCGGCCCCAACTCAGCCGCCGTGCGCCGCGCCAACATGACGGTTAATCCGCTGAGGCCAAGCGCACTGATGTCATCGACCCGCGCATCGCCAGTCTGCAAATAGGCGAGCCGGGTTTCGAGACTGTTTTCAAGGGCGAACCGTTCGGCGGCATGTGCGGGCGATACGAGGCCGCCGCTTAACATCATCATCACAACGGCGCCGGCCGCCATCCCGACACGGCGACCGCCGCCGCGCACCCAAAGACCGGCCAGCATATCCAACATGAACAGCACCAAAGCAGCCAAGAATATCCACGGCGTCAAATCCCGCTCCGCCGGTTTCTCATAGTCTGCCTGCGTCATATCCTCATGCAACGGCAGCATCGATAACGGCGGCAACGAGGTCGTCAGGTTGAACGCACGGCGCAGGTCTTCGGCGCCGTAAATGCCGGGTGGATGCGTTTCGGACACCAAATCCCGGTCAATGGCCTTGGCCTCAATCGGCTGCACGTTGGCCGCCGGCGGGCCCATGCGCGCGAACGCATCCATGATCTGCAACGGCACCAACGGCGGCGCGTCACCAGCGCCGACGACACCGAGGCCGAGCGCACTTAAGCGCTGCATCATTTCAACAAACAAACCACTCAGCGGCAAGTTTGACCACGACGTATTGGCTGCGGTGTGAAACAACACCACAAAGCCCTGCCCGCGTTTGTCTGCGGTCACCAAAGGCGTGCCGTCTTCGAGGGCGGCCCATGTTTTGCGCGCCAAATCCGGTGTCGGCTGTGCCAGCACTTGGCGTGCGATCCGCACATCACCCGGAATCGGCAAACCATTGAACGGCGAGCTTTCTGCGAACGGCATCAAGCCCATTGGCTTTTGCCACGACATCGCGCCGCCGATCACCCGGTCGCCGGCCCTGAGTGGCACCGGTAAAAATAAGTCCGCCGGCCCAGGCATTATTTCGGATGTGTGCCGCGCCAGCGCAGGCCCCGCGAAGCGGACCAAGATTCCACCCTCTTCGATCCAGGTATTGAGTTGCGCTCGGTTTGTCGTCGACACATCAACGCCGTCCGGCAGCGCCAGGACAGATAACGGCTGCGCAAAGACATCGCGGAAATTGCCGACGCGTACAGACGTCGACCCTTGCAGCGCGCGCGCAATATAATAGGCGCTTGAGAGCAACGGCTGCACGTCGGCGGCATTGTCCGCGCTCAAAATGCCGACCGGGCGGCGACGCCAGCGTTGATCTAACAACACCACGGCCCCGACATTCTCACCGTCTGCAATCTGCAGCCGCTCAATACGATTAAGGATTTCGACAGGTGCATCCAACGCGGCGGTGGCTTTCGCTTCAGCCGCACCGAACGTCACCGTTACCGTGGCCTGCACCCGACCTTCACCGTCCAGGCCGCGTATCTCGTACGCCGTATCCGCGTTAGTTGTGTTGGCACGTTCCAGCATTACCGACAGGCCCGCAGTCGTGCTGGTAGGCGGGCGCAAGACAGTGACCGGATTAAGGGCATCGACATACACCGTCACTTCGCCAAGTGCCCGCAGCCGTTCGGATAGCGCTTCCGCACCCGGCCCATCGAGTCCATCGGAAAGCCAGCGCACATCCGCCAATGCCTCGAATCCGCCTTGCCAGTCGGCCAGCGCGTCCGCCGCTTCGCCCCGATCCGTCGGCCATGGTAACGGCAGCAATTTGTTAACGGCGCTTCTGGCTTCGGCGGGACCGAGCGCGATGACCTCAATCGCACTGCCGTCCGCAGGGGGTGCGGTCGCCAACAGCACCACGCGTCTGCCGGCCCGAAGTGCGCGATCGGTGAGCGACAACGCGACCTCGCGCCGACGATCCCAGCCGTCCGCCGCAGCCCATCCGTTATCAACCACCAACAACATTGGCTGCGACACACTGCCGGCAGGCTCCGCATTTAATAAAGGCCTGGCGGCGGCAAAAATAATCAAGCTGGCAACGGCCAAGCGCAACACCAACAACCACCAAGGCGTGCGGGCCGAGGTCTCACGATCCGTCACGATTCCGAACAACAATCGAATCGGCGGGAACACGATCTTTTTCGGGATCGGCGGCGTCAGGCGTAGCAACCACCAAATCGCCGGCAGCACGATCAGGGCTGCAAGCGCCCAGGGAACCGCAAACGATAATGCGCCCAGCGACACCATCTACCGACCCTCCGTCGCGCTAAGGGCCAAGTATAACGCCATCAGCGCAGTCTCGGGCGCATGATCGGTGCGGTGTCGTGTGAATCCCCAGCCGGCGCTACGCGCAATATCTGCGACCCCAGCACCGTGCGCTTTGAATACCTGTTGATAGCGCTCGGCCACCGTTTCGACGTTGCCGATTACGGCCCGCCCCTCGCCCTCCGGCCCTTCAAATTGGACGCGGCCCTGAAACGGAAATACTTCCTCGGCGGGGTCAACGATCTGCATCACATGGCCGCGTACGCCGTGGTGGGCATAGGCGTTAATCGCGATCCGCACGTCGTCGAGCGGCGTCAAAAAATCGCTGAACAACACCAGGCGCGCATGGCGGGGCAGCATTTCGAACTTCGGCAGGCCGGCATCAGACAGGCGATCTTTTTCGATCTCGGTCCACAGCTGCGCCAGCGCATGGCGACCGGCACTGGGCGGTGCGCCGGTGCCAAGCAACGCCACATGCTCACCGCCTTTTACCAACAGCGACGCCAGCGCCATCAACAACAGATCGGCGCGCGACCGCTTATCACTCTGCGCAGGGTCCGAACTGAATACCATCGACGGCGAGCCGTCGCGCCACAGCCACACGCTTTGCGCGGCCTCCCACTCGGTTTCCCGAATGAACACCGGATCACTTTTCGCCGATTGCCGCCAATCGATGCGCTGCACGGAGTCGCCGGACTCATAGCGCCGGAACTGCCAAAACGTTTCGCCTTGGCCGACACGCCTGCGCCCGTGCACCCCTTGCGAGACCGTGTTGGCGACCCGTTCGGCCGCCACCATCAAAGGCGGCAGGCCGGCGGCCAGTGCCTCGGCACGGTGGTGGGATTGCAGGGCGTGATCAGCCATTCGGTGCTACCCTATACGTGCTGCAAGTGCGTCGATGATCTCCTCAAGCGTCACCCCTTCGGCCCGGGCCGCAAACGTCAGCGCCATACGATGACGCAAGATCGGCTGCGCCAGAGCCAGCACGTCATCAATCGACGGCGCCAAGCGCCCTTCGATCACGGCCCGTGCGCGCACGCCCAGCATCAGCGCCTGCGAGGCACGCGGCCCCGGCCCCCAAGATACGTTGGTTTGCACGATCGCCAGATCTGAGGTTTCCGGGCGCCCGGCGCGGACCAAGGTCAAGATCGCTTCGGCCACGGATTCGCCGACCGGCACCGAGCGCACCAACCGTTGTGCCGCCATCAATGTTTCCGGATCCATCACTTGGCCGGGTTTAACATCTTCGTTGCCAGTGGTCTTGATCAGAATGCTTCGCTCGGCCTCGAGATCAGGATACTCGACATTCACCTGCATAAAGAATCGGTCGAGCTGCGCTTCGGGCAGCGGGTACGTGCCTTCTTGTTCGAGCGGGTTTTGCGTCGCCAGCACATGGAAGGGTTTTGGCAGGTCATAATACTGACCGGCGACCGAGACCCGCTTTTCCTGCATCGCCTGCAACAAGGCAGACTGGGTGCGTGGGCTGGCGCGGTTAATTTCGTCGGCCATCAACAGCTGCGCGAACACGGGCCCTTTGATAAAGCGGAACCCGCGGCGCCCGCCTTCAGCTTCTTCGAGGACTTCCGAGCCCAGAATATCTGCCGGCATTAAGTCAGGCGTGAACTGCACGCGCTTGTCATCAAGGCCAAACACGGTGCCCAGCGTTTCCACCAGCCGCGTCTTGCCCAGGCCCGGCACACCGATCAGCAACACGTGGCCGCCCGCGAGCAGCGTCACCATGCTTTCTTCGACGACCTGTTCTTGGCCGAAGATCGCTTGGCCGACGGCAGCGCGCGCCGCCGTCATTTTTTCGGCTAATGCCTCGATTTCCGCAACGGGGCTTTGGCCCGCCCGACCGTTCGGACTATCTTTGTCTTCGGGGCTTGCAGTCAATGTCACGTTGATGCCTCCTGGGCTGGTTGAAAGAGGAGCGTAACGGATGACCGATACACCGGAAAAGCTCGAAAATATGACACTTGGTGATGCCCGGACCCAATCCGGCACTTCACCTTGTCCGCCGCCCGCCGGTATGGACCCAAAACCGGGCCAACATGTGATCGGCGAGATCGATATGCGCATCGCGTCCGATGGCACTTGGTTTTATATGGGCACGCCGATCACACGAAACAGCCTCGTTCATTTATTTTCTACCGTTGTCCGCCGCGATACCGATGGCGCCTACTGGCTTATTACGCCTGTCGAGATGGCCAGGATCAAGGTCGAAGATGCGCCATTTTTAGCCGTTGAGGTGAGCGTCACAAATGACGATGGCGTGAACACGCTGAACTTTCGCACCAACACAGGGCGCTGGGTTGTCGCAGATGCCGCCCATCCGATCCGGGTCGACATTGATCCAGAGACCAACGAGCCCCGCCCATATCTGCGTCTGGCCGAAGACGGCACGGAAGCCCGTATCAACCGGGCGGTATTTTACGATCTTGTAGAGATGACCGAACAAGCCGATATCAAGGGTAAGGCGGTGCTCACGCTAGCAAGCGGCGGCGCCACATTTATCCTTGGCCCTGCGACGGAGGACATATGAATCGCACGCAGATCATGGACCGGATCGGCAACGCGGCCCGCGAAATCGGGATCCGCTCGTCACGTGGCGATCACGACCTGAACCCGGGCATGACGCCATTAAGCAAGCTTCGCCAGGCCGCCGTTCTGGTGCCCGTAATCGAGCGTGCGGACGCACTGACCCTAATGCTGACCCAGCGCACCGATCATTTGAACGACCATCCGGGCCAGATCAGCTTCCCGGGCGGGCGAATCGAGACTGCAGACACGTCGCCCGAAGACGCCGCGTTGCGCGAAGCCGAAGAAGAAGTCGGCTTGATCCGTGATCACGTTGAAGTCATCGGCAGGCTCGATCAATACGTAACCCGCACCGGCTTTTCCGTAACCCCGGTGGTCGGTTTGGTGAACCCGGCGTATACTGTACAACCGGACCCATTTGAGGTCGCGGAGGTGTTTGAAGTGCCGCTGGCTTTCTTGCTCGACCCAGCCAACCACCGCCGCGATTCGCGAATCTACAAAGGCACTAAACGGGAATTTTACGCAATGCCCTATGGTGAGTATTACATTTGGGGTGCAACCGCAGGCATGATCCGAAATCTTTATGACGTGCTGGCAACGAACGAGGACTGAGTGATGGGACGACTGTTGCTGACATATATATTACCGCTGATCTTTCCGCTGTTGGTCTATTTGGCCTGGAATGCATATGCGCGCAGTAAGGCAAAACGTTCCGGCGGCGTGCCGCCCAGCTTGGAACGCGGCCCAATCTTCTGGGCGATTGTGGCCGGCTTTATATTGCTGGTCACCTCGTTATTGACGTTGGCCGTCCTGGGGGGTGACTCACCAGATTCAGGACAATACGTCGGCCCACGCTATGAAGACGGCAAGATCATTCCGCCGACATTCATCCCGGACCCGAATAAATGATCTCGATGCTAGCCAGCCAGGAGCCGACCGGCAAATTGGGGCCGGAACCCTGGCTGACAGCACCTGAAACCGTCCGCGTGTTCGCCGCCTTACAACGCGACGGTGCGGACGTGCGCTTCGTCGGCGGCTGCGTGCGCGACGCACTGGCCCACAAGCACGTTTCCGACATTGATATCGGTACGCCGGACCCGCCGAACCGGGTGATGGCATTGTTAGCCGCAGACGGCATCAAGACCGTGCCTACCGGGATCGACCACGGCACCGTCACCGCCGTGATCGACAAGCACACGTTTGAGATCACCACACTGCGCTGTGATGTCGAAACCGATGGTCGACGCGCCGTCGTTGCCTATACCGAAGACTGGATCGTCGATTCATCCAGGCGGGATTTCACCATCAATGCCTTGTCGGCGACGCCGGATGGCGACATCTATGATTACCACGACGGCATTCCCGATTTAGCGCACGGCAAAGTGCGCTTTATCGGCCGCGCCGACGCGCGCATCGAAGAAGATCATTTGCGTATCCTCCGATATTTCAGATTTTACGGCCATTACGGACGTCCGCCAGCGGACGTCGCCGCTTTCAATGCGTGCCGCAAACATGCTGAGAAACTGCGCGAGATTTCCGCCGAACGCATCCGCCATGAGGTGTTGCGCATCTTGATGGCGCCCGATCCTGCTGACGTGTTTTTGCTGATGAAGAATGCGCATGTTTTGGACGAGGTGCTGCCCGAAGCCGGCAACATCGGACGCCTGCGCGCGACTGCGTGGCTGGCCACGCGGGCGCTGGTGCTGGACGGCCTGCATCCGGACCCGGTCCGCAGATTGGGTGCATCGCTGAGTGCGGACGCAGACGCCAGCGCCGTCGGATCTCGGCTCAGACTTTCCAACAGAGAAAGTGACCGTCTCGTCAAAATGACTGAGATCGTGCATGCGCTGCGCGAACCGCTCAGCGAAAGCGCGACGCGGCGATTGGTGCATATGCACGGCGGCGAAGCCGTGGCCGACGCAACGATCTTAGCCTGGGCGGAACGCTTGGCCGAGGTCGCAAAATTACCGTCAGATGAGACCGGCGCGCGCCGGAAGATGCTGGAAACCGCGCTTGCATGGAAATCCCCAACGTTCCCCATCGGCGGCACGGATGCGCAAGCGCTGGGCCTGGAACGCGGTCCCCAGATCGGCAAAGCGCTCCGCTCTGTCGAGGATTGGTGGGCGGCGAGCGGTTTCAGCGCGGACCGGGACGCATGCCTGGCACACCTGCAAAAAGCCATTCAAGATATGAGCACTCAAAAAAGTCAAAAAAAGGATAACGATAAATGACGGAACTTCGAGTGTGTTTTGTGGGCGACAGTTTAGTGCTGGGTACGGGCGACGATGATTTTCTGGGATGGCCGGGCCGCATCATGCAACGCGAGCGCGCGGGCGGACATAACGTGACACTCTATAACACTGGCATCCGCGGCGACACCACAACGATGATCGAGCCCCGTTGGCGCGCCGAAGCTGAAGCCCGGCTGCCCAAGGAAAACCCCTGTGCCCTGGTGTTCTCGTTCGGTTGTAACGACATGGCGATGCAGAGCGGCGAGTTGCGCAATGCCCCCGAAGTGGCGGTGGCATCGGCAAAAAGAATGATTTCAGAAGCAAAGGACTGGCTGCCGACGCTGTGGATCGGCCCGCCGCCGGTGAACGATGATGATATGCCGTTCTCGTCGGTGCCCGGGCGAGAAAGATTTTTGTCGTCGAGCCGGAATGTACAGCTTTCCGATATGTTCCAAGACGTCGCCGCCGAGTTGGGTGTGCCGTATCTGGACTTATTCTCACTGCTGGCCGCGAACTCGGAATGGCCGAAGTTTTATGTGAAAGGCGACGGCGTGCATCCGACGCGCGAAGGGTATGCCACCATCGCCGAACACATCATCGGCTGGGATGCCTGGCGAAAGTGGTTCGATGCCTGAAGAAAACCCTGAAACTTTACCTAAGCGCCTGTCCAACGGCGATTTGGATGCGCGATTGCGTGCGCATATTCTGACACTGAGCGAAGCGCGCGGCGTCGGCAAAACCATCTGCCCGTCCGAAGCCGCGCGGGCCGAACGTCCGGACGATTGGAACAGCCTAATGAAGCCGGTGCGCCGCGCCGCACAAGCACTGGCCCGCGAAGGTTTGATCACGATTTACCGCAAAGGCAAACCGGTCGACCCGGACAAGTTTAAGGGTGTCATTCGGCTCGGGTTGCCGCCAGCTAAGTAATCTTCATTCCGCGGGCTGAGACAACGTCAAGCCGGCGCGCACCTCATTCATGATGCTATAAGCTGCATCATCGAGTTTAAGACATGACAGCGCCGCCAAACCATGCTCGGGCATCACACGAATAACCCGCGCGCGGATGTCCACAGCAATCGGCTTGCTGACTTTTTTGTAGCTGCGTTCGTCGGCAAGGCCATCAATGCGGACCAGCGCGCCCGTCGGCATGATACCGTGGTCATCTTCCAGCAAGAATCCGCCAAAACTCCATTCCGCCGTTAAATACGTGCAGCCACCGATACGTAAATATAATTGTGGAATCTCAAGCCGCTCGTACCGGCGGCGTTCGCCCGCAGCAAATGCAATATTTCCCATACCGGCCCCCATCCGCCAATCCCAGAAGAGACTATATTTACATAAATTTATAAGCTTTACCTGTGACGAACATCACTCGCAAAAGGGGCGCTTAATTAGGCACCCACACCTTACCTTGCATCAACGCGCGCGCGGTTCGGTAGACGGTGCAGCTGTTAGCGACGACGCTCGTGTTGTCCGCCGTAACGTCGGCATCGACGGGTAGCACGCCCGACGGGTTCGACAAGCGAAGGTCGCCGGGCTGGGTACGGCATAGTGCATGCGGCACGCTGCCCGGAATCCGACACGCGACGCCCAAACACATGGCGCCGGTCAACGGCAATACCCGGTGCACTTGGCCCATCGAAACAATGCGCGCCGCCAGATCATGACTATCCGCGTCGATCTTGGCACCGGACAACGACATGCTGGCAATCGGTTTGCCGACAATGCCGATCTTCGGGTTGCCGGCTGCAGCGGCATCTGGGCTTTCGGCAAGCCCCATGGCGACGGCTGCCACGCACCGCACCGCATCGAGCGCCTGCATAAACGCGGTGTCAGCCTCAAGCTCGCTGACGGTTTCCGCGCCGGTTTTTCCGAACCGCTCGGCAGCGACAAAGACCACGGCGTTTGACGCATCGACCAGGCTCGCTTCGACCTTCCCGACTCCGGGCACATCTAACACGTCGAGCGCATTGCCGCTCGGCAACAAGCTGCCCGACGTGGCACCGCCCGGATCCAAATAGTCGAGCCGGATCGCAGATCCGCTACCACCGACGCCGGGTATTTCAAAATCACCGGCAGGCTGGAAGCCGCCGTCCCGGACCTCGAACGTGGCGTGATAGATTTTTTGCGTGTTCGTGTTGAACACACGAACCGTAAAGCTGCCGTCTGCATTCGCCGCCATCAAGCCAGTGTCGACGGCAAACGGGCCGACGGCGGACGACAAGTTACCACACGTCGCGGAATAATCGGCTTCGGGCTTATCGATCAGCACTTGCGCGAATGTGTAGTCGACATCGGCACCCTCGACATCCGACAGCCCGACGACCACCGCTTTCGAGACCGACGACACGCCGCCGCCCATGCCGTTCAACTGGCGCCCGTACGGATCGGGACTGCCCAACGCTTCGACAAAGATCGGGTCGCGTTCGGCGCGCGCGGTAGGTATCCAATCGTCACGAAAAAACACGCCCTTCGACGTGCCGCCCCGCATGAAAATCGCTTCATATGCTTTTTGGTTCATACGTCGATGCTAGCGGGCCGCATGAGCCAGAGCAATGCCGTCAAATCAAACGTTCGCGCCAATCTGCTGTATCATTTCCGCCAGCAACACGTCGCGGCATGTGGTCAGAGACACATAGACGGAACCCATATCTGTGCGTTGACGCACCATGCGACCGGAACCCTAGACGCCCTACTACACTGAACACGTCAATTGCATGCCAGTCGGCCCGTTACGAGGTATTACGTTGAAATTTAAATGTCTTTTAAAAATACGCGATGGCCGGCGCATGCATGGCGCCAGCCTTTCGCATAATTTTGCTGGCTAAAAATTATCGATCTCGTGGTCCTGCGAAGAACCAGATGATCACGCCCAACAGCGGCAGCAACAAGATCAGAATGATCCAGAATACTTTTTGGCCGGTGGTCGCACGACTGCCGAGTGTTTTAATGATTGCATACACATCGGCGATCAAAATCAGCAGGCCGCCAAGCCCGATACCTTCTAAACCCATCTTCGTTATCCTTTTATATACTCGATGATACGGCGCAAGATAAGCACGCGCCTACGGCCATGCAACATCAGGCGGCAAGCTCATCAAGATTGCTTCCACATTACCGCCGGTCTTCAGACCGAAGATCGTGCCCCGGTCATACAACAGATTAAATTCCACATAGCGACCCCGTTTGATCCGCTGTGCCTGCTTTTCTTCGGGCGTCCACGACAAGTTCATCTTATCGCGCGCTATGTCTGGGTATACCTGCACGAAAGCACTGCCGACGTCTTGGGTGAAGGCGAAATCCGCTTCCCAGTCTCCGGTCCAATGGTTGTCATAGAATATTCCACCAACGCCCCGCATCTCGCCCCGGTGTGGCAAATAGAAATACTCGTCGCACCATTTTTTGAAGCGCGGGTAAAAGTCATCACCGTGCTTATCGCAGGCACCTCGAAATGCCGCGTGGAAGCGCTCGGTCTCGGCATCATTAGCGAAGACCGGAGTCAAATCGCCGCCGCCGCCAAACCAACCCTGGGTGGTGACAATCATGCGTGTGTTCATATGCGCAATCGGCACCAACGGCGAACGCGGATGGATCACCACGGAAACCCCTGCGGCCCAAAACCGCGGATCCTTGTCGGCGCCTGGAATGCGGGCGCGGAACTCTTCTGAGAACTCACCGTGCACGGTGGAAATATTGACGCCGGCTTTCTCAAAAACCCGCCCCTCGCGAAGCACCGCCATGGTGCCGCCGCCGCCGCCGTCGCGTTCCCACGACGTGCGCGCGAACTTGGCAGGCGCGAAGTCTCGGTTCATGCTTTGTACTTCGGCATCGTCTTCCAGCGCTTCCAAGCGCCCACATAGGCGGTCGCGGAGTTCCGCAAACCAAGCTTGCGCGCGCTTTTTATGATCGTCGGCGAACAGGGTGTCGGTGACCTGATTGGTCGGTATCTCATCCTCGGCTTTTGCCGCGTGTTCGTTCATCTTCGCTCCCACTCAAATCATGTTGCTATTGTTTCGGAGCCGGGCAACGCTTGCAACTGGCGAAGCGCTTCAAAAGCGGTAATCGCCCCCGAAACGGCGACATTCATCGAGCGCAGGCCGTCCACCATCGGCAGTTTGACGCGGGCATCGGCGCTGTCGTGAACATGGTCAGGCACCCCCGCACTTTCCCGGCCCAGCAACAAAATATCACCGGGCTGAAAGCTGAAATCCTGCAACAAGGTGTCCGCCTTTGTGCTGAGCAGCACGATACGCCCGGCAAATCCCTCAGCAAATACTTTGTCGTTGAACGCCTGCCAGCTGGCGTGGCGGACCAAGGCGGCGCGCTCAGCATAATCCATCCCGGCGCGGCGCATACGCGAATCCGACAGCACAAAGCCGCAGGGCTCGATCACATGCACCTGCATACCGAAGCATGCGCCGGTCCGGATCAGATTGCCGGTGTTTTGTGGAATATCCGGCTCAAATAAGGCAAAGGCGATCGGTGCGCCGTTGGGCTCGGTCATTTTAGAGTCCTTAAAAGCGTGTTGAATGATCCGGAAGTTAGACCGTAAAGCCTTGCAACGCCTGGGTCATCAAGTATAACAAGCCCGCGTTTTTGGCGAGCGTAAACACGATATTATTTTGCGTCGCCTGCGTTGCGCGCTTGAACTAATGGTCCTTGCACCATTACGATTGTGACGACGTTAGAAATCCGATGCGGGTGACCGTGTCGGAGGCTTGAGAAGGCTGTTACAAAACTGGCACAGAGACGACTCACTGCTCCGGCGGTGATCGACAGAGGGTCAATCGAGGGGAATTTCAATGAGCGATACCGCACACGCGGGCCAACCCACGCAAAATGCCGAAATCGATGAGCAGACGCGTCGCGATTTCCTGCTTTGGAGCACAATCGCCGTCGGCGCCGCCGGCGCCGCACTGGCTGCTTGGCCGTTCATCGATCAGATGAACCCGGCCGCCGATACGCTGGCCCTGGCCTCAACCGAGGTTGATCTGTCGAAGATCGAAGTCGGCCAAAGCATCACCGTAGTCTGGCGCGGCAAGCCGGTGTTCATCCGTTACCGCACCGAAGAAGAAATCGCCGAGGCGAAAGCTGTCGACATGGCCGTCCTACCCGACCCTGAAACGGACACGGCACGTGTTCAAAAGTCGGAATGGCTGATCATGGTTGGCGTGTGCACGCACCTCGGCTGCATTCCGCTCGGCCAAAAACCCGGCGACTCCAAAGGTGATTACAACGGCTGGTTTTGCCCATGCCACGGGTCGCATTACGACACGTCAGGGCGTATTCGGAAGGGACCGGCACCTCTCAACCTCGTCATTCCGAACTATGAATTCCTCGACGACAATTCCGTCCGGATCGGGTAAGGGAGAGAGATTATGAGTGGTTCCTCAAACTTCCAGTCAAACAGCAAGATCGTTAACTGGATCGAATACCGGTTGCCGATCTTTTCATTCATGGACGCGCAACTTAATCAATACCCAACGCCGAAAAACCTGAACTATTTCTGGAACTTCGGCTCGCTCGCCGGCATCGTTCTGGTGATTATGATCGTCTCAGGCATCACGCTCGCCATGCAGTACGCATCGACCGAAGCAGACGCGTTCACATCAATCGAGCGGATCATGCGCGACGTCAACTTCGGCTGGTTGATCCGTTATATCCACGTGAACGGCGCCAGCATGTTCTTTATTGTTGTGTTTATTCACATCTTTCGGGGTCTGTACTATGGATCATACAAGGCACCGCGCGAAATTTTGTGGATAATCGGTGTCTTCATCTTACTTGCCATGATGGCAACCGCATTCATGGGCTATGTGCTGCCTTGGGGCCAAATGAGCTTTTGGGGTGCCACCGTGATCACCAGCCTGTTCTCGGCAATCCCATTGGTCGGCGAATCGATCGTGCGACTGCTTTGGGGCGGCTTCGTTGTCGGTGAGCCGACGCTGAAGCGTTTCTTTGCACTACACTATCTGTTGCCGTTCGTGATTGTTGGGCTTGTGTTCTTGCACCTCTGGGCGCTGCACATACATCATTCCAACAACCCGACCGGCGTCGAGATCAAAGACGAAAAGCAAGACACCATCCCGTTCCACCCATACTACACCATCAAAGACATGTACGGCCTGGGGATTTTGTTGTTGATCTTCGCGTTCTTCGTGTTCTTCGCACCGAACTACTTCGGTCATCCGGACAACTACATCCCGGCGAACTCGCTGATCACCCCTACGCATATCGTGCCGGAATGGTACTTCTTGCCATTCTACGCGATCTTGCGGGCGTTCACGAACGACTACGTAATCTACAGTTGGTTCTTGCAGTGGTTCATGTCGGCCAAGCTTGCCGGCGTGATCGCGATGTTCGCATCGATTTTGGTGCTGTTGCTGTTGCCGTGGCTGGATCGCTCGCGGGTACGCTCGGCTAAGTACCGCCCGGTGTACAAGCTGTTCTTCTGGCTGTTCGTGATCGACTGCATCATCTTGGGCTGGGTCGGCGGTCAGCCGGCGGAAGGCACCTTGGTGCTGATCGGTCAGATTTCGACGACTTGGTACTTTGCACACCTGTTGGTGTTCATCCCAATCATCGGTATCCTTGAACGTCCGAAACCGTTGCCCGATAGCATTGCGGCATCGGTGATGGATTCTCATGCATCTCAGGCGGCGGAGTAAGACCATGAAAACGATGAAAACGCTTAGCGCAGCAGCGCTCGTAATCGGTGTCATGGGCGGCGTCATGACCGCTGGCGGCAACGCTCAAGCCGCCGTCGGCCCAAAGGCGCCGGCGCTGGACTGGTCGTTCAACGGCATCTTCGGCACCTATGACCGGGCATCCCTGCAACGTGGTTTCCAAGTATTCAAGAGTGTCTGCGCAAGCTGTCATTCCATGAACTTGATGGCGTTCCGCAATCTGGAAGCCCTGGGCTACAACGAAGACGAAGTGAAAGCGATCGCCGCCGACTACGAGGTCCAAGCGGGCCCGAACGACGACGGTGAAATGTTCATGCGTTCGGCAAACCCGGCCGACCGCTGGCCGGCACCCTTTGCCAACGACAAGATCGCGGCGATTTCCAACGGTGGCGCTATTCCGCCGGATCTCTCGTTGATCACCAAAGCACGCGGTTCCGGTGGCGACTCCGCGATCCGCGCATCGCTGCTGCAGCCAGGTGGGTTCCCGCTTGGTGCCGATTACATACACGCATTATTGACCGGCTATAAAGAAGAAGCGCCGGCAGGCTTCAGCCTTGCTGGGGGCAAGTATTACAACGTGTACTTCCCGGGTAACACCATATCGATGGCACCGCCGCTTTATCCCGATGGGGTTGAATATGCGGACGGCACCCAGGCCACCGTCGACCAACAGGCGCGCGACGTTGCCATGTTCTTGAACTGGGTGTCTGAGCCTGAGCTCGAACAGCGTAAAAACCTCGGCATCAAAGTGATGCTGTTCTTGCTGGTGTTAACGGCTATGTTGTACGCACTGAAACGGAAAATCTGGGCGAACGTTCACTAAAGGACAGCCGGCCGGCTTAAACGACAAAACGCCCCGATCAACGATCGGGGCGTTTTTTGTTTTTATCGCGCAGTGTCGCAAGTTACTCGGAAGCGACCATACCACGCGCGACGTTCAAGAGTTGGTCGGCAAAAACAAACTCTTTTTCAGCACAACGCTGTTCAGCCAAAATCATAATCTGGTCTAACACTTTGCCCGACTTGTCACCGATATCCGGTTCGTTTTCGCGTGCCGTTTTAGCATCTTCAAGCGCTTGTTTGCACTGAGCCGAGGTCGTGATCATCGAAGCCGATACGGAGGATGCTTGCACGACAACAAACGCCATAAGCGCCACTGACGCGAACAGAATGGTCTTGGATTTCATTTTAATAATCCCAGGAGTGCGGCACCGACCCATCGGCGCCTCGTCGCGGCTTTGCCTACGACGTCAGCGCGGGAATATATACCGATTACTAAACCGCGCAATAGGAATCATAAGCTACACAAAAATGTGATCGCACACCCAAAACGGGTCAGTCGACGATAAACAGTTTCGCGCCGAACTCGGTACGTGAACGATGCGGTGCGTCGCCGAAATCTGAGACCTGATAGCTCATCCCCGGCGTCATAACGACGCTACGCCCGTCCTTGAGCTCGCTCGTCATCTCGCCTTCCAAGACATACAAAATATGCCCACGGTCGCACCAATGATCGGCAAGATAGCCTGGTGAATACTCGACGACGCGGATGCGAATGTCTCCGACCTCGAGAGTGCGCCACTCCGCATATCCTGTCTCGCCGGGATACGTGACGGGCGCGACCGCAGACCAATCGGTGAGGGTGAACGGCAACGTGGGTATCTTCATGCGCTTTGCTCCAACTCAAGTTTTCGGATCCGCCCAGGCGCTGTAGTTTTTGAATTTCTCCAGAACCACCTCCATCTCGCCGACCGTCAGCAGGTTCGGTTTGCCGACCGCGAGCGCCTTGAGGTATTGCTCAGCGAGCGTTTCAATCTCGACCGCGCGCTTGAACGCGTCTTCAATGTTGCGGCCCATTACCAGCATCCCGTGGTTCGCCATCAGACAAGCGAGCCGCCCATCCAAAGCTTCTAAAACAGCATCCGCCAGCGTCTCGGTCCCAAAGGTCGCATAGGGGGCACAGCGAATATCACGCCCCCCCGCCACCGCCACCATGTAATGAAACGGCGGAATGCCGCGACCTAGACATGCCAGCGTTGTCGCGTTGATGGAATGGGTATGCAGAATTGCGCCCGCACGCGGCTTCGCCGCCATGACCCGGCAATGAAAATGCCACTCGCTTGAAGGCGGACGGTGTCCGCGCAAAACCTTGCCGTCAAAATCGATTTTAACGATGTCCGTCGGCATCGTTTTGTCGTAGTCGAGCCCGGACGGCGTGATCAGCATACCACCCCCCACCCGGATAGACGCATTCCCGCTGGTCCCTTGGTTGAGCCCGGTCGCATTCATCCGCTGACACATCTGAATCAACTGCACGCGCGCCTGATAGTCCGGCACCCCGGCATCCGCATCGATACCGATGGGATCTGCCGCCGGTGCGCCACCATTTAACGCGGTCAAACGGGCAACCGGCTGCCCGCGTCGCGTCACCACCACATCGCGCCCGCTCTCGGCTTCCGCCAAAAGCCTGGAAAACCGTTGATTTGCCTCAGCTGCGCCGACATGCAGGGAGGGTTTTCGATATGCCATATAATATTAGTTACATACCTATGTAGTGTTGTCACTAAAATTATACACTCCAGTTAACCCAAGCTTCTGAGCGCACGCCATGCGCATGTTGATTTCCCACACCGTCCGCCTGTGCTTCAATAGCTAAAACAAAACCATGTTGAGGAGATAATCATGAGCGCCTATGTCATCGACAGTGAGCTATTTCGCGATCAATTCTCGACGCCTGAGATGCGGGCCATCTTCGATGACCGGCGTACCGTTCAGGCTTGGTTGGACGTTGAAGTCGCCCTCGCCGAAGTTGAGGCCGAGCTCGGCATCATCCCAAGTGAAGCCGCAGTCGCCATCAACGAAGTCGGCGACGCGGCACTATATGACCTAGCGCAACTCAAGCACGAGATGGATCGCACGTCCCACCCCATCGTGCCCTTGGTCCGCGCCATCGCAGAAAAATGCCCGAACGACCTAGGTGAATACGTGCACTGGGGCGCGACCACGCAAGACATCATTGATACCGGGATGATGCTGCAAATCCGTGATGCTGAAACCGTCATTGATGAGCGTCTTGCCGCCTTGGCCAGCATTTTGACCGAGCATGCCATTACCCACGCCGCAACGGCCATGCCCGGGCGCACCCACGGTCAACATGCACAGCCGATCACGTTCGGCTACAAAACCGCCGTCTGGCTCGATGAAGTACGCCGCCATCAAACCCGGATGGACGAAATGCGGCCCCGTCTACTGGTCGGTCAATTCGGCGGCGCAGTCGGCACCCTCGCCGCTCTTGGCGATCAAGGGCTGACCGTGCGTGCGAACTTAATGGCAAAGCTGGAACTGGGTGAGCCTGACATTACGTGGCATACGGCGCGGGACCGCTTGGTGGAACTGGTTTCCGTGCTGGCCATGATTGCCGGCACCTGCGGCAAGATTGCACACGAAATCTACAGTCTGCAAAAAACCGAAGTGCAAGAACTCGAAGAGCCTTTTCCAGATGGCAAGGTCGGCTCGTCGACCATGCCGCACAAGCGCAACCCGGCAATCTGCGAAACGATCGTTGCATTGGCAAAGACCGTCCGCTCTGCCGTGCCGCTGGCGTTCGAAACCCTCATTGCCGAACACGAGCGTGACAAGATCGGGCTTCAGACTGAACGCGAATTCCTGGCCCGCACTATGGCGCAGACAGACGCTGCGTTGGCAAAAACAGTGATGGTCACGGACGGGCTCGATATCCGCGCTGAAAACATGCGCGCAAACCTTGATATCACCCAAGGCCTGACCCTGAGCGAAGCGGTGATGATGGCGCTTAGCGATAAGCTCGGCCGGCAAAAAGCACACGAGATCTTGTATCGCGCCTGCATGATGGCATTCAAAGAAGACACCACCATGCGTGAGGCCCTGATGCACTCTCTAGAAGTACGGGATGTACTGAGTGAGGACGAAATCGATTCGCTTCTGGACCCTGAAGCTTACACCGGCCTCGCTGCCCGAATGGCCCGTGATGTCGCCGCTGAGTAACATGTGACCATGTGATAAATACGTCCTTGCATACAACGCCTAAGATAGGAATCATTCAGAATTATTGTCGCACACAACTTATTTGATCGGTTCTACATGAGCGAAACCCAGAAAATTACCGCCCTCGTCGTTGACGACTCAGAACTCATGCGTGCCGTTTTGTCTGCCATCCTCACGCAAATCGATGTCGAGGTTATCGGCCAAGCCAGCAACGGTCGCGACGGCGTCGATATGGCGATTGAGCTTGAGCCGGATATGATCTTATTGGACGTGTTGATGCCGGAAATGAACGGCTATCTTGCCCTCGAAGAAATCGTCGGGCGCATGCACGAGCCATTTGTCATCATGATGACAAGTGTCGATGACGACGAAGTCATCCAGTCATCAATAATGGCGGGCGCACAGGACTACATCCAAAAAAGCCAAAACGTCGAAGGCATGACACCCCGACTGATCAAACATCGTGATGCATTGCGGCGGCGGCGTTAAGGCACGTAGTCTGCAATAAATTCCTCGATCACCGCTTCCAGACTGGCGCTTCGTGGGCACCCGATGGCTTCGGCGCGAGTGGCATCCATCCCTGTCGGCCAAGATCCGACAATCGCCTGCACGCCTGCGTCAGGTACATCCGTGATGGCGCCCAGCGTGATGTTGTGCCGGGCGGCAACGCGCTTGGTGGCGTCGATCATCTCCGCCACCGTGACCGTTAAGTTCGGCAAGTTGACGGTGCGGTCATCCACGAAGCTGTCCCGAGGCGCATCCAACAACGCGATCAAGCCATCCGCACACGCCCGATAGCCACCGACCATTAATGCCATGTCCCGAGGCACCGGCAAGCGGCAAACATCGCCCGCCAGCGGCTCGCGGATCACCCCACTTGCGAAGCTAGACGCGGCGGCATTGGGTTTGCCGGGCCGGACGATGATCGTCGGCAAGCGGGCGATGCGACCATCGATCAAACCTTTACGGCTCATATCGTTGATGATCAATTCCATCACCGCTTTGGTCATGCCGTAAGTGTTTTGCGGCACCGGACGGGTCATCATATCGACGCTTGCCGGCATCGCCGCCGAGCCGAAAATCGCCAAACTTGAAGTAAACAGCACCTTGGTCGCCGGCCCTTCGGCCCGCGCCGCTTCAAGCACGGCCCGTCCACCGTCGATATTGACCCGCATCGCCGCATCAAAATCTGCTTCCGCGCCGGCACTGACCATGGATGCCAGATGCACAACCGCATCCGCACCTTGCAGGCTCGCGCTCAAAAGTTTGGGATCGGTGATGTCGCCCAGCACGATGTTAACGTCCGCTTCCAAGCCGCCTAAACCTTCCGGCGGCAAGCCCAAATCAAACAGCGTGACGTTGTCGCCCCGCGCCACCAAGCGCGCCGCCAGCAGGCGACCCAAAAAGCCGCAGCCGCCGGTAATGACCGTTTTCATGCGTTTATTCCGCAGCGGACGAACGCTGACCTTCTTTGTAGAGCGCGCTCAAGCAATCGTCATCCATGGCCTGGATCGGCGTAAAATCACGATGCGCGATCCATTCCTTACGCGTGAATTTAGTGATGTGATTGGAAACCGCACACAGGCTCAGATACACAATAACCCGATTCCAAGGACTGATGTTAGGCGGGCTTGCATGCACCAAGTTGCCGTGGAACATCAACACCGAACCGGCAGGTCCCGTCGGCGCGACCACGCCGCCTTCGTCGGCGAGCGAACGCACGCTTTCACGGTCTAACGTCCATAACGGATAGCTGGTGGTTTCAAGATCGTGACCGGCCTCGACCACGCCTTTTTTATGGCTGCCCGGAATAAACAACAACGGCCCGTTCGCCGCCGTCACGTCGTCCAAAAACACCGAGATGTTCATCGCACGGGGCTCGGGCATGCCGTCGTCGCGGGCCCAGGTACCGTAATCCTGATGCCACTGCCAAACCTCGCCATCGAAGGCGGCTTTGGCGTTGATCTTATATTGATGCATATAGACGTCTTCGCCGAGCAGTTGCTTCACAGGCTCAATCAGGCGGGGGTGCGCGCCCAGACGTTTATGCGCTTCGTCATAGGTGTGCGCGGCAAACGCCGTCCTGGGCGCGCCGGAACTCTCACGCCAGACCTCTTCACGGTCAGAGTCATAGATATTAAGCGCCGCGTCTTTCAGCACCGATACTTCATCGGGCGTGAACAGACTCTCCATGAAAAGATAACCGCGCGTATCGAATTCTTTGAGTTGAGCGTCGCTGATTTTCATCGTTTCCTCCGGACATCATTATTATTTATCCAGATTATAGCGCGTCAGGCGATTGGCAAAAAGCCATCTCATAAACCGGCGTCAGATTTTCTCTGAAAACATTTCGGCCAGGCTTTGTTTCGACGCCATGGTGACACCGCGCTCGGTGATCAGGCCGGTGACCAGGCGTGACGGCGTGACGTCGAAGGCCGGGTTGCCGGCGTTGGCGCCTTCCGGGACGATTTCGACGGTGACGACTTCACCGGACGCGGTTTTACCTTGAATCTTCGTGACCTCGTCGGCGGCGCGCTCTTCGATGGGGATATCGCGGCCATCGTCCAAGGTCCAATCAATGGTCGGCGATGGCAGCGCGACGTAAAACGGGACGTTGTTGTCGTCAGCCGCCAGCGCTTTTAAGTACGTGCCGATTTTGTTGCAGACGTCACCCGAAGCCGTGGTGCGGTCGGTGCCGACGATGCACATGTCGACCCGCCCTTCCTGCATCAGATGCCCACCTGCATTGTCGGCGATTATCGTCAGCGGCACCCCGTGGCGGCCAAGTTCCCAGGCGGTCAAGCTGGCGCCTTGGTTGCGGGGCCGGGTCTCGTCGACCCACACATGCACCGGGATACCCGCATCATGCGCTTTATAGATCGGCGCCAACGCCGTACCCCAATCCACCGTCGCCAGCCAACCGGCGTTGCAGTGGGTCAACACATGGACGGTTTCGCCCGTCTGCTGATGGCGCTGTTTAATCAACGCCGCACCGTGATCACCGATGGACGAACAGATATCGACGTCATCATCGCAAATTTCAGCGGCGCGCGCATAGGCCGCTGCTTGGCGCGCATTGGCCCCCAAGGGTTTCAGCAGTTTGATCATCTCGTCCAAAGCCCAGCGCAGATTGACCGCCGTTGGCCGCGTCGACAGCAAACGCGCATAGGCGCGATCTAGCGCTGCATCCGACGGGTCTGCGTGCATGGCCAACGCCATCCCATAGGCCGCCGTGGCACCGATCAACGGCGCCCCGCGCACCAACATGTCTTTAATCGCCACCGCCGCGTCTTCGACGGTCTCAAGTCGCACGGTTTCGAAGTTAAACGGCAGCTTGGTCTGATCAATGATTTCGACCGCCCACCCATCCGAGGCCAGCCAAATGGTGCGATAGTGCGTGCCGTCGACGTTCATAGCGAATTCCCTTTACAGCACCCGGCCTGCGACAGCGTCCAACATGGCCACCAAGCCCGGGTCGCGGGCGTCGGGCTGCGTGATGACGGCATGCTCTAAGGCCGTGTGGCAGCCCTGCGAGCAATTTTCGGTGCGACCGGCCAAACGGGGCGCGATTTCTTTGACCAAGCTCCGCGCCTTGTCTGCATTGCCCATCAAAACCGCGATGATCGCTTCGACCGAAACGTGGTCGTGATCGGGGTGCCAGCAATCGAAGTCGGTGACCATGGCGACGGTCGCGTAGCACATCTCGGCCTCGCGGGCGAGTTTGGCTTCGGGCATATTGGTCATGCCGATGACGTCACAGCCCCAACTTCGATATAGGTTGGATTCCGCAAGCGTTGAGAACTGCGGGCCTTCCATCGCCAAGTACGTGCCACCCTTGGTGTGGGCGATATCGAGCGCAGTCATGCTTTCAGACAGCGCCTCGCCGAGCCGCCCACAGACCGGGTGGCCGAAACCGACGTGCGCCACTAGGCCTGGGCCGAAAAAGCTTTTCGGGCGCGCAAACGTGCGGTCGATGAACTGATCGACCACCACAAAGTGCCCCGGCGGCAAATCTTCTTTGAGCGAACCGCACGCCGACAACGACAACACCTCGGTGCAGCCCAAGCGCTTCAAGGCATCGATATTGGCGCGGTAGTTCAAGTCAGACGGTGGAATCCGATGTCCACGCCCGTGGCGCGGTAGGAATGCCATCTCGACCCCTGCCAGCCGGCCCCGCAAAATCTCGTCAGAGGGATCACCGAACGGCGTGCGTACCGCTTCCCAGCGCGGTTCTTCCAAGCCTTCGATCTCGTACAGGCCGCTGCCACCTAAAACACCGATCATTGGCGGGGTCGCGTGATCGCTCATACGCCTTCCCCACGACGCAGCGCGGACTCAAACAATTGCACCGTCCGCATCCCGGCGATGGCCGTGGCGCGCGGGTCGTAACTTCCCCGCATATCGCAGTTAAAGCCATGCCCGGCCTGATAAATATGCACACCGATGTCGGGATGCTTGGCACGCACCAGTTCGACCTGATCCAAGGGAATCGAGCCATCATTATCGCCGAAGTGCAAAATCGCCGGGCATTTCGGCGCCTCGTCCACAACTTCGTTAATACCGCCACCGTAATAGCCGCTGGCGGCTTGAAAATCTAAACGACAGGCCGCGACATAGGTCACGAAGCCGCCCCAGCAATAACCGACGACACCGACCCGTCCAACATCCGCAACCGCGGCGCGTGCAGCATCAACATCGCTGATGACTTTCTCCAGATTTTCGTTGGCAATCGCCTTGAGCGAACGGCCTTTGTCTACATCGCCAGGACCGTAACCGGCCTCGAACGACGGCGCCCAACGATCATACAATGCCGGCGCGATGGCAGTGTAGCCGACAGCGGCCCAACGCTCGACCAAATCGCGGATGTGGGCGTTGACCCCGAAAATTTCCTGCACGACGACAACAGCACCGAACGGCGTGCCCTCAGGTTCCGCTTTATATGCGCTAAAGGTGTGCCCGTCTGCGGCAGTTAAGGTCAATGTGGTCTGCATCATATTTTTCTCCTCCAAGGGTGCGGAAAAGTAGCGCAGGCTTTTGCATAGAGCAATCAGAGACCGGTACTGCCCTCAATAGGAGAATTAATATCGACAATAAACATTAAAATTATTAGTCTTTTGAGAAGCGTTTGATGGGAAATTCAACGCTAGCGCTGCATGAACATATCAAAGTAGAGAGCACTAAAAATGAAGTTTAGCTGGATAATTTCAGTTGTTGCCTCACTGGCCATTGCAGGATGCCAAACGACAGGCTCGCAAAGCATTAATTCATCGACCAGCCAGTTTAAGGTCGCCCAAGAGAGCTATTCGCTTTTTTTTGATCAGAAAGACCACCTGAACGAGTTAATCGAAGCGGAAAACTTCGAAGATGCATCGATTCTCTATGAAGAACAACGTGCATTCTTTGATGCCAACAAGGCTGAAGATGTCGAACTGAACAGCGCGCTTGAGCAGGTCGTCGAAAAGGTCAGCCGCGTTCTTGAGCCCGGGATTGCGCAAACACGTGCGGACCTAAAAAGCATAACCTGGCCGGCACCCAGTTCCGAATGGGAAAGCATTCGCGTCAAACTCACCCACGCTGATCGCATTGTCGCCATCACTCCCACCGATGGTGTTTTCGTGAACCCTGCGTACGCGTCAGAAGGGTTGGCTGAGCTTAAGGCGGAGAAAACCAGCCGCCGCAAAGAAGTTAAAGCGACCGAGGTCGCTGATTTCCTATCGTTTGATCACTTTAGCGGCACGAACTTCTTTCTGATCCACCCCGCCCGGACCGGGTCTCGGGCATATTTTGACGCACACCCTGAAACACTAACGTCGTTGCTCACTGGTGCGAAGGCCGATGATATTCTTGCATTTGGCCGTGCAATGGATCGCGGAACGATATCGGATACCGCATGGGCTGAAATCAGCCGCACCTATGCAGATGCGCGTTTAGGTCAAATTTCACCGAAGAACCGATCCATGTCGGATGTCTTACAGGTGATAAACGAAGCACAATCGGTGGGCTTCACGATTGATGCGCTCAGCAGTGTTAAAATCGGCTTCGTCGAAGTCACCAGCCGCACGTTGCTCAAGCAAGGCCAAGTTGAATTTCCGGCTGAAATTGAGGTTGATCTTCCCTTCGACATTGCGAAGGCCGAATTAGATCAAGCCTTCGACACGACATTGGCAAATACGTCGGACTATCTGATCGTATTTGATGTCGCTCTCGCGAAAACGCGCCGCAAAGTCGGGAAAATGAGAAAAGCCCGTTCTGAATTTGTCGCGGGCTACGACAAGCGACAAAATCCCGAATACATGCGCTTACAAAACGAAGTCACCACAAAACAGATGGAAGTGCAAAACCATGCCATGCGCGTTAGCTCGGCTAATTCACAGTATTGCGATGGGTTCGCTTGCCTTGGAAAAATTGCGGCGGTGGCTATCGCCGCATCAAATCGTGACGAAGCGCAAGAGCAACTTCTTGAAACTATGACGGAACTCAATCAAACGCCGATCATGATCGATGTGCCGATCATGCAAAACTACACGTTTAATGTTGGTGTCGTAACGTCACAAAAGACCATGACCGTGCACTATTATGTCATCGACAAAGCAAAAAAACGCTACTTCAAATCGACCTTCGATGTCATTGAAAATGAAAAATTCGGCGTCGCCTATAATGTAAACCCAAATGACCCAAAAAAAACGACTCACATCAGCAGCAATGACACCGAAGAGGATGTCGCCGAATGGGAGGAGAAACCCTCGAGCGTCAAGTTAAGCCAACTCATTGACCATTATTTGACGAATGAATCAAAATCGAAACCGCTGAAAAGTCTCACCGCCATTCGACGTGAAATGCTGAAAGACCGCAATACAGCGATTGCGTCATATAAAGAAAACACCTTCGAAGAAAGCACCCAAAACGACCCACGATTTAACAGCGTCGTAGCGATCTACTCGCCGGATGGCGGGCTGGGCTCGGGCTTCTTCGTCCGTCCCGATGTCGTGATGACGAACTATCATGTGGTCGGCGAAGATGACTTTATGGAACTTAAAATGCACGATGAGCGCGAAACTTTTGGTAAGGTCATCGCCCGCGATGCGATCCTCGACCTCGCATTGATCAAAGTTCAAAATCGCGGTGTTCCGGTTGCTTTCTTCAAAAACAACAAGATCGACCTTGGCAGCACGGTCGAGGTAATCGGGCACCCTCAAGGTTTTGAATTCTCGATTACACGGGGCGTTGTGAGTGCTATACGGAAACAAAAAAGTGTCGTCCTTGGCGCGGGGTCAGACGTTCTTTTCGTCCAAGTTGATGCCCCGACGAGCCCAGGAAATTCCGGTGGCCCGGTATTTCTAGGCGATCAGGTCGTCTCCGTCGTATCGTGGATTCGCGTTGATAAAGGTTCACAAAACCTAAACTTCTCGGTTCATCATTCCGAAGCAGAGCGATTCCTCAAAGAAAGCCTCGGTAGCGGCTCGTAATGGAGAATATATATATAATGACGTTTATTTCATTCCTTAACACCCAACGAGGCCGTTTTAGTAGCGCCGCGTTAATAGTCGTGCTGACACTCGTATTGTCTTCTTGCCTCGGTGCACCAACGACTCGTCTCGGGATGGTTAAAAACAATGAAACCGGTTTGATGATCGGCTCTACAATTGAAAAATCAATCATCACCGATGCGTCATTTCACAAAAATAAAAAAGTCAAAGTTCGTATCCGCAATACGTCGGGGGATGTTGCATTTGATCTGAATAACTTCCAGTCGCAAATCGAAAATGCCTATCGCGACATCGGGTATGATCCAACATCGGAAGATGATTTTGGGTTTCTCATCGACGTGAACGTCAAATACAGCGGGCATATTCAAACCAACTTAAGTGCTGAATACGGTTTTCTTGGCGGCACTGCAGGAGGGTTGGCTGGGGCAAGTTACGGAAATTCAGGAACGGATGTCGGGATTGGGATCGTATCTGGTGCAACGCTTGGCAGCATCATTGGCAGCTTTGTCACCGACGATACCTACATTATTATTTCCGATGTCAGCTATGCGAGCGTGAAGGATTTGCGCAGCAAGGCTTCAAAATCCATCACATTTAGCCGCAGCACAAACATGCAAGAAGACAAAGAAGAAGATCAGAACAAAAGCAAACGCAGCATCAAAAAGGTCATTCGGACCGGTGTCGCTGTTTACGCAGGTGGTCGCAACACGCCGCAAAGCGAAATCAGTGGGATGGTGCGCGAACGCATCGCGCGCATCGTCGGCAACATTATCTGACGCGTAGCGCTACTCCGCTGCGTCCACCGATTTTGGGCGCTTGAGGGTAAACACGCGCTCGACCGCCGTGTAATCCATATAGCCGAGCCGAGCCAACGGACGGATCAGGGTGAGGTCGATCAGGCCGTCTTTCAGGACATGATCGCGGATATGCACGCCGATTACACGCCCGACGCAGATCGCGTTGCCGGCGCCACGCCGGTCGACGGGCAGCGTCATGGTATCGAAGTATGTGCATTCCAAATGGATCGGCGCATCTTTGACCCGCATCGGCTTGACCAATGTGCTGGACTCCATCGCGACGCCGGCGGCAACGGCTTCGTCAACGTCGGGATCATAAGGCGCGCTGGTTTGGTTCATCACGTTTTGCTGATCAAAGCTGACCATGGAGCAGACGAACTCGCCAGTTTGCTCGGCATTAAAAATGCTATCCTTCGGCGCGTCGGCGGAACGCGCACCCGATGCGAACATCACCATCGGCGGATCGCCCGCAACGCCGTTGAAAAAAGAGTACGGTGCCAGGTTCGCGACGCCATCCGGGCTGATCGTCGATATCCAACCGATCGGGCGCGGCACGACGCAGCTTTTAAATGGATCATGCGGCAAGCCGTGCGGCTCGTTGGTTTTCCAAAACATCTTTATGTCCTTCGTACTTATTTTTCGTGAACGGGTGCGGCGCCGACATAGGGGATCGTCTCTTCAACGGTATCCCAAATATGACGCGCAGTCGGTGTGGTTTGTTCTTCGCGAATGTGTGCGACCAGACCCGCAGCCCGGCTGATCACGGCAAAGCCCCGCATGATTTCCGGTGCCACGCCGATTTCCAAAAGCACGGCCGCAACGGCGCCCGTGGCATTGATGGTCAGATGCCGCCCAAGCTCGTCATCAACCAGCGCCGAGAACCGCTTGAGTGCACCAATGTAGGTGCCGGCCACGCCGCCGTCTTCGATAGCAATCTGGAACAAGCGTTCGCTGCGCGGATCGTCCGGCTTGTGCAGATGATGCCCAAAGCCCGGCAGGGCACGTTTTTCAACCCGGCACGCTCGGATTTCGGCCCGCGCATTGGTCTCAAAATTCTCAGGATCATCCAGCAAGCGCGTTAGCAACACCGCGGCATTCTCCATGGTGCCGACGAATTGAGAACCGACGTTGAGCAAGCCTGCGGACACCGCAGCCTGCAACGCCTCAGGTGCCGAATGATAGGTCAGCCGGGTCGCAATTGCGCTCGGCGTTAGACCATGCTCCATCAGCGTCACCAAGACGGCATCCAAAATCACCACCTCGCCGGCCTTCGGCGTGCGCCCCATGATGTGACGGAACATCATTTCAGTAAACGAAACCTTGCCCATCAAGTCTGCGACCAAGCCTTCGTCGCGGTAATACAGTTCTTCGTTGGTGTGCGTCGCCAACCGGGTTGTCGGTGCGTCGCGGTTAGAAGCACTCATGCGGCGGTCTCTCCTTTTGAATCTGCAAACATCACCTTGGCTTCGCGGCGCAATACTTTGCCGACCGGGCTTCTCGGCAACGCGTCGACGATGTGCACGACCTTTGGCGCTTTCACTGAGTCCAAGCGCGCTTTGACGAACGCTGCGATCTCGGTCGCGTCGGCGTTACTGCCGGGCCGCACTTCGACGGCGGCCGTCACGGCCTCGCCCCATTTACGGTCGGGGATACCGAACACCACGCACTCGCTCACCGCAGGGTGCTGACCAAGCACGGCTTCGACGTCACTCGGATACACATTGAAGCCGCCGGTGATCACCACATCGCGGATCCGGTCTTTGATATAGACAAACCCCCGCGCATCGATGATGCCAACGTCGCCCGTATGTAACCAGCCATCGATGATGGTTTCAGCGGTTTTATCGGGCATACCCAGATAGCCGCGCATCACCAAGTCGCCCTTGAGCACAATCTCGCCGCTTTCGCCGGGGCCTAGAATATTTCCATCCCCGTCCATCACTTCGACGCGGGTGTTGCAGGTGGCCCGCCCCGTCGACGCCCAGTTTTCAGGGTTTTGCCAATCGGTCGCACGCATACAAATTGCGATCTGCGGCGCCTCAGTCTGGCCAAAGCAGGTTTCCAGCGCGTTATTAAAAATCTTCATCGCGCGCGGCACTTCGTCTTTGCGGATCGCAGCGCCACCGACAATCAGATGGCGCAGCGAAGAAAAGTCCCGCGCGTCGATGCCGGGTTGATCCATCATCATGTAGATCACCGTCGGCGGCAGAAACACGCTGGTGACACGGTCCCGTTCAATCGCGTCAATGATGCTCTCAGGTTTAGGCGGCCCCATGAACACCTGGGTGCCGCCGACGGCAAACGTCGGCATGATCAAGGTATTGGTGCCGTGGGTCATCGGGGCCGCCAGCAAATTCCGGTCATCTTGACCGAAGCCGAATTCCAACACCATTGAAGTGATGCACGTGTTCCACACCCGGTACGTCTGCATGCAGCCCTTGGGCTGGCCGCTGGAGCCACCGGTAAATTTGATCGCCTGCACGTCATCCAGTGATATGTCGTGACGGACCGGTAAGTGACCGTCGAACTTTTCGATCAACGCCGCAATCGTGGTATCTGATTTATCCTCAGCACCGGGTTTACCCATTAATCGATGTGCGCTTCTCGCATCTAGCTTGTCGGTGCAGTCCACATCGACCACGACTATCTCCGGCGTCGTGACCTCACATATTCGCTTCAGTTCTTCGTTGCCGTTACGAGGGTTGAGCGGGACCCACGTCTTCCCCGCCGCAAACACCGCCAACCAAGCCAGCAGGTGCTCAACCGTATTATACGCGCAGATACCGACCCGACCTTGCGGGGCAGGTGCAATGTCCTGCAACCCGGCTGCCAGCGCATTCACTTGGCGGGCAAGATCGGCGTAACTGATTTCGTGATCGCCATCTTTAATGGCGATGCGGTCTGGAAAGCGCACGGCGGCGCGGAGAAAGTGATCAATCGGCAGCATGAGTACGCGCCCTTAAACGCCGTCTTCGCGCATCTCGGCCTTAAACAGGCGCGCGCGTTTGACGTAGTGCTGTGCACTGTGAAGCAGCTGTTTTTCAGCGGCGGGGCCGACCTCTTTGATGACCTTGCCGGGCGCGCCGACGACCAGGGAATTGTCCGGGATCACGGTCCCTTCGGTGACAAGTGCCTTTGCCCCGATAATGCAATTTTTACCGATTTTGGCGTTATTGAGGATCACAGCCCCGATGCCGATCAGCGAATTGTCGCCGATGGTACATCCATGCAGCATCGCCATATGGCCGATGGTGACGTTGGCACCGACGGTGAGCGGGCATCCTTCGTCGGTGTGCAGAACGCTGTTTTCCTGCACGTTCGAGCCCTCGCCGATGATAATCGGGTCGTTATCGCCGCGCAGCACGGCACCGAACCAAATACTGGCGCCGGCTTCGAGCGTGACGCGGCCAATCACGTGTGCACCGGGTGCGATCCAATAATCGTCGCCCCGGGTCGTGACCTGTCTGTCGCCGAGTGTATATTTCATGTGTGCCCCTCCCATGGTTTTGGGGAGTGTCGCACGCTGTCAAGGAAGTGTGAAGTAGCGCTGCAGTTCACCAAGTTTTGCCGGCGCGGATCAATTCCAAGATGTTCTGGGCGGGCTGCGGCCTAGCGAAGAAATATCCCTGGCCATAATGACAGGTAAGCGCTTTGAGGGCATCCGCCTGCGTCTCGGTCTCGATTCCTTCGGCGACAATGTTCATTTCTAACGCCAAAGCAAGACCGACAATACTGTTGACGATGCGCTGGCTACTTTCGGACTCGTCCATGCTGTTCACAAAAGTTCGGTCGATTTTCAGGGTGTCGAGCGGGAACATGTGCAAATAGCTTAAGCTCGAATAGCCGGTCCCGAAATCGTCAATCGCAAGCGAAAGGCCTAGCGCCTTCAATTTTTTCAATGCTTCCGCCGCATGTGTCGGATTTTCAACCATCAACGTTTCGGTGATTTCCAGTTTCACTTGGGTAAGGTCGACCCCACTGTTATGGATAATTTCGCCGATTCGGTCGATTTCCTGCAGATCGGAGAGTTGTAAACCCGAGACGTTAGTGCTCATAAACGGCAGTTTGGCATCAGGAAACGACTGTTTGAACGCGTCTACAAACTGCACTTGGTCAGCAAGGCTGGTTTCGAGCGCAAAGCGACCAAGCTCGACGATTATACCGGTGTATTCGGCGAGCGGGATAAAATGCCCAGGCGACACAAAACTACCATCCGCTTTACGCCAGCGCATCAACGCTTCGACGCCCGCAAGCTGGCGCGTTTCGAGATCGATCAAGGGCTGATAGTGCATCTCGAATTCTTTTGATTCGAGCCCCTGCATCAAATCACGTTCGTCGTTGATGCGCTCAAACGCCAAACGACGTATCTCATCTAGGGACTTATCTTTGCTATTGGGATCACGCGCGATCCCGGAATAACGATTTTGGGCATCGCGAAAGCGCGTCAGCACGACGCGTAAAATCAGGTTCATCATCGGATCGGCTGAGGTCAGCGGCGCGATAAAGCGCGAACGCTGGATAACGATGACCTCGGTCTCTTGTACCGCAACAACTGTGGCCGAGCGTGGTGCATCGTCGATCATCGACATTTCGCCGATGATTTCCCCTGCGCCAAGTGACGCAATAATATGGTCCAAACCGTCTTTTTGGATGATCACATCGACGGCGCCGCGCTCAATAAACAGCGCATGCTGACCGTGATCCCCCTGCTTAAAAATCACGTCATCCTTATGGTACACAGTCGAATAAACTGTCTCCGGCACTGAAGTTTCTCCCAGAAGATATACGCAGAGGCCTCAGGCCTCATCGAACCCCTTAAATGCAAAACTACGATTTAAATGGTTAATACGTTGATAATGCGATCAGGGCTGTTCTCATGTCGATTTAGAAAGCGCGCCGCCGCTCCTCGCTCGGCGTAATATCAAACAGTTGCCGATAGCATTTGGAAAAATGCGCATGCGATACGAAACCCGCCGCCACCGCGACATCCACCACCGGCAACGCGGTCTGTAAAAGCAGCAACCGCGCATGGCGCAGCCGTAAATCCAAATAAAAACGGTTTGGCGCACGCTTTGTATGCTCTTTGAACAACCGCTGCAGTTGGCGCGGTGTAATACCGACGTTTTCTGCTAGGTCTGCCGCACTTAAAGGCGTCTCAAGATTGGCTTCCATCACGGTGATTGCGTTCAATAGCTTTTGTGATTTAACCCGGATTACCGCATCACGGGCCTCGGTTTGCAAATCACCCGTGGTGCGAATGCGCTCATGTTGAAAATAGCGTGCAATCTCGGTCGCCAACGCAGGCCCATGATCCCGCGCCACCAATTGCAGCATCATATCCATCGACGCCGTGCCACCCGCCGAGGTAAAGCGGTCATGATCGATCTCAAACACCGTGCGGCTCACATCGATGGTCGGAAACGCTTCGCTAAAACTGCCCGCATTTTCCCAGTGGATGGTGCAGCGACGGCCTTCCAATAGGCCCGCATCTGCCATCACCCAAGCGCCGGTGCTGACCCCGCCGACAGCTGCGCCATGACGCGCCAAGGTGCGCAGCCAGTTTTTCACATCGTTTCGCGAGACATTTTGCGGATTGTGTCCGGCGCAGACGATGATCACGTCGGTTTTTTGTATGGTGCCAGGCCCACGCTCGGACATCGTCGCAATGCCATTGCTGGCCAACACCGCGCCCCCTTCAGCGGACACGATATCCCACGTATATAGCTTTTGACCGGACAATTGATTGGCCGCGCGCAACGGTTCCACCGCGCAGACGAAGCTGACGCTCGCGTAGCCTGGGCAGAGCAAAAACGTGATGCGCGTGACCTTGGATGACATGGCACTCCCCCGAGCCGCGTCCTCAGTACACCCAAATAGTATTCACTCTCGCGTTTCAATCAATCGGCTAATGTGGATGAACCGGCAAAATTCAAATGGCAGCGGATACGATGACCGTCCGCCAGCACGGCCATGGGCGGCGCGTCAGTCACACAGATGTTGCCAAGCCGATGTCGACACCGTGCTGCGAACGCGCAGCCGCCAAGCGCTTGGGCATGGTCCGGCGTTTGCGCCGGTAAATCAGACGACTCCCAACCGAATATCGCAGACAGCAAGGCTTCTGTATATGGATGATACGGTGGCTCGAATACCGCTTGTGTGGCGCCCTCTTCGACGATCTGCCCCATGTACATCACGACGATCCGATCTGCGACGCTGCGGACCATACCAAGATCATGGCTGATCAGCACAACGCTGGTGCCAACCGTCCGCTGCATCTCGGCAAGGGCTTCAAGTACCACCAACTGCACAGATGCATCCAACGCTGACACCGGCTCGTCTGCGATGATCGCTGCGGGGTTGCCGGCAAATGCGCGCGCGATGGCGACGCGCTGCTGCTGGCCGCCCGACAATTGGTGCGGTAACGCGCCTGCGACCGATGTCGGTAGTTGAACAGCGTCTATAAGTTTTAAGGCCTGCGCGCGTGCATCCGCGTCACTTCGGGCGACCCCAAACTTGCGCAAAGCCCGCACGAGCTGCATACCGACACGCCGGCTCGGATTGAGGGTTTCGGCGGGATTTTGAAAGATCATCTGAAGTGCACGCACATCTTCGGGACTGCGCGCGTGCAATGCCAGATCAGAAAGGGCGTTCCCGCGCAGAGACACGGTGCCGGTATCTGCCAACTCAAGACCGATTAAAAGCCTAGCCAGCGTCGTCTTGCCACTGCCCGATTCACCAACGATCGCGAGTGTCTCACCGGCCCGCACCCGGACGTCGACATGCCTGACCGCATGCACTATGGCGTGATTCGTCTTGAAGGATTTTGAAAGCCGATTGCCGGCGAGCACCACGTCTCCGGAAACTTCGCGTGCCGGCACGGGTGCCGTGACATCGACCATTGCTGCCAAAAGAGCCTGCGTATACGGATGCTGTGCGGCCTTGAACAGGTCTTCGCTCAGGCCGCTCTCGACCACACGGCCGTCCTGCATCACATAGAGGCGATCACACGTCTGGCGCAGCAACGCAAGATTGTGCGAGATAAAAACCAGTGCCGTGCCGAACTCAGCGGCGAGACTTTTGATCAACGCGACGATCTCAGCTTCGACCGTGGCATCCAAGGCCGTGGTGGGTTCGTCTAACAACAACACATCAGGTTTCGTCAACAACGCCATGGCGATCACGACCCGTTGTTGTTGGCCGCCCGAAACCTGATGCGGATAGGCCTTCATGATCCGCTCCGGATCCATGACACGGAGCGCGCCCAACATGTCCCGCGCCCGCGTCCATGCCGTATCCGCAGACACATCTTCATGACACATCAGCGCTTCGATCAATTGTGCGCTTAGGCGCATTGCCGGGTTCAGGGCTGCTGCGGGATCTTGATACACCATCGCGATACCGGCACCGCGAACACGGCGAAGTGCAGCAGACGATAACGCCGCCATGTCTTTGCTCTTAAACAGAATTTGACCGTTTTCGACAACGCCGTTCCGGCCCAAATAGCGCATCACGGCCAACGCCAATGTGGATTTTCCGGACCCCGATTCACCGACAATCCCAATCGCCTCGCCTTGCATCACATGCAGATCGACATCCCGGACCGCGGCGACGTCGCGGCCACGCATAGCATAGGTCACCGACACATTGCAGCATGCCAGGACGGGTTCTTGTGAGGGGCTGGAATTACGCATCGAGAGCACTTTCCCGAAGTCCATCGGCGAGCAGGTTGAAACCCAGCACCAACGAAGAGATCGCCAGCGCCGGCACCACCGCCATGTGCCCGGCAAAGCTGCCGAGCGGCTGCGTTTCCGCAATCATCTTGCCCCAATCCGGGTCCGGCGGTGGCAGGCCTAGGCCGAGATAGCCCAACATCGCAATGGTGATGGTGGTGTAGCCGAGTCGCAAACATACATCGACCATCAACGGTCCACGTGCATTCAGTAATATTTCGACGAACATGATATAAAGCGCGGACTCGCCGCGCGTTTGCGCCGCTGCAACGTAGTCGCGGTGTTTCAAATCCAAGGTGAGCGCACGCACAATACGCATGATCCCAGGTGCCGACGCGAAGGTAACGGCGAACACAATATTCAGTCCGCCTGCGCCTAAATAGCTGATGATCACGATGTACAAGACCATCACCGGAAACGACAAAAACACATTGCCAATAAACGAGACCGCTTCATCCCACCAGCCGCCTAAGTACCCAGCGGTGAGGCCCATGGCGATGCCGAGGACATAGGCGACGGCACTCGCCAACACGGTCCAGAACAGAACCTGGCGCGCGCCGAAGATCACTCGCGCCAAAATATCGCGACCTTTATGATCGGTACCGAGCCAATAGGTGACGCCGCCTTCGCTCGTACTCAAAGGCAGCTTGAACGCATCCAACGCGGTGTTCGGGTCCAACAGCGGCAATATCGGCGCCAATAGCGCAAGTGCAAACCAAAACAGCACCAATGCCAATCCCAGCATCGCCAAGGGGCTTTCATACAGCCGTGTCCATATGCCGACCATCAGGCACGCACCTTATCGAAGCGGATACGCGGGTTCAGCACCATGTAGCCGACGTCCGAGATAAACTGCGATACCACCGCCACCAGAACCGCGATCAGCGTGCATGCTTCGATCACGTAGATGTCGCCGAACAGGGCGGCATCCAAAAGCAACTTGCCGAAGCCTTTGTAGGCAAAGAACACTTCGACGATGATCACGCCGGACAATAGCCAATTCATCTGCAGCACGATCACTGTAAACGGGGCGATCAAGGCGTTGCGGAGCGCATGGCGAAACACCACACGCTGATACGGCAGGCCTTTTAAAATCGCCGTGCGCACGTAATCGGACGTCATCACGTCAATCATCGCAGCCCGAGTCATGCGTGTCACATAGCCGAAATCGTAAATCACCAGCACGGCTGCAGGCAGGATGACTTCTGCCCAACGAAACCCCGCCGACATCGCCGACGTGCCGGGTAACCAGCCCAGCCAAAACACAAACACCGCCGTCAGCAACGTCGCCGAAGCAAATTCCGGCACCGATGTGGTGATCACCGAAATGATGGAGATCGTCCGGTCCCTAAACGATGCTTCCCGAAGCCCCGCCAGCACCCCTAACATCAGCGACAACGGCACCATCACCGCGAACACCACAGCGGCGAGGATTGCCGTGTTACCAAGGCGAGGCCATAAGACATCGGCAACCGGCACATTGAGCTCGATCGAGGTGCCGAAGTCCCCTTGCACAAGCTCGCCCAACCATTCCGCATAGCGGGCAACAAACGGCGCATCGTAGCCGTTTTCATCCAACCAGATCAGGCGTTGCTGTTCGCTTGAATACGGCCCCAAGACCTTACCGGCAACCGCAAGTTTATCGTGTTCGAACAGCACGAATAACGCGAACGACACGGTCACCATAATAAGGATCATCGACACGAAGCGTTTCGCTGCGAGTTTCAACATCCTTAGATGACTCCGTTAAGCAAAAGTCAGATAAATCTGCTTATGATTTATGTGTCGATCCAGACCTTGTTGAATTGGTGGTACTGAGTCGGGTGCGCCTCTAGATTACGCACTTTTTGATGCGCTAGGAAAAACTTTGGCAACCAGACCGGTTGCACCATCACCGCATCGTCTTGGATAATACTCTGAACCGCTGCCATCTTCGCCTTTCGGTCACCCACATCAATTTGGGATTCCGCATCCGTCAATGCCGCATCGAAGGCCGGGTTCGCATAGGCGGTTTCGTTCCACGGCACACCGCTACGATACGCGAGGCTCAACACCATGGTACCGAGCGGGCGATGTGTCCACGCGGTCAGACCAAAAGGCGCCTTGTTCCAGACGTCCCAATATTTTGCCGGCGGCATCACGTTCAGTGACAATCGAATACCCGCCGGCGCCAGTTGTTGTTTGAGGATTTCACAACTATGCTGCTGCCACGGGCCATCGGTGTTGCCGACGTCGATGCTGATATCCAGACCGTCCGGATAGCCTGCATCAACGATCAACGCCTTTGCTTCCGCGATGTCACGCTCCAGTTTCGGGAGCGCAGCATATTCAGGATGGATTGGTGCAATATGATGGTTTTCGCCCAACAGACCGCGCCCCCGAAACACCTGCGCAGAATATGCCGTGTTGTCTGCAGCCAAGGTGATGGCGCGGCGCACGCGGCGGTCGTCAAACGGCTTTTCAGTGATACGCATCCGCATGCAGCCGGTTTGTGCCGTGATCGCTTCATAGACCGTGGTATTGGGCAAGCTGGCCGCGAGTTCCAACGACGGCATGTCAAAATCAAAGGTCATATCGACTTGCCCGGACGCAAGTGCGGCCAGTTGCGCCGTCGACGCGGAGCCGTGATCATAATAATGGATTTCATCCAGAAACACGTCACCGCCCCAATAGGCGCCAGGCACGCGTTTTAAGATCGCTTTTTCCCCGACCGCATATTCGCTGAGGATAAACGGCCCGGTGCCATTCGGCTTTTTCGATAGATCCCCATCAAAGTCGCGATGCACGATCATGGTCGGGTAGTTATAAAAATTCTCCGGAATCGACAGCACCGGCGAGTTCAGATGCAAACGTACGGTGTGGTCATCGACTTTTTCCACCGCGCCAGATGTCATCCGTCGATTATCTTTGTCACCACTGGTCATCGCCGCGAACAAGCCGATATTCGATGATCCCGTGGCCGGGTCCAACCAACGCGTCAAATTGAACACCACATCATCGGCGTTGAAGTCATCACCGTTGTGCCATTTGACGCCTTTTCGCAGATAAAAGGTCCAGGTCTTTAGATCGTCAGACGGCGCCCAACGCTCAGCTAAATATGGCCGAGTCACATTGTCCGCGCCCGTGATGGTCAGGTATTCGCACATGTGGCGCACAAGGTTGGCCTGCGGAGACCACGCAAACCGCGCCGGGTCGGTAAGTTCGTGCACTTCCATCGATACCCGCAACACGCCGCCAGCTTTTGCCGTTGCCGCATGGGCGCGACCTGTAAATCCACCGGTCCCGATGGCGCCTGACATGGCATACGCCACGGGCGCAGCGATGCCCAACAATGTTGCTGTCCGCAAAAACTCGCGGCGGCTTATTTTCCCGTTTAATAGGTCTGCATGAAGTACGGGCACGGCTGGATGTGCGCGGCCCTGCGCTTCGTGACCCATCTTTCGTTTTGCCATCGCGACAGCACTCCTTGACGTCTTTTTATTTCCGCTTCAAACGCACAACCGTTGCTGATCGTCCACAAACTCAGACTATAACAGGGAATAAAAGATGTCTAAGACCATCCGCACAGCTTATACGGGAGTCATCCAGCGTCGTGTCGCGTCGTCGTCACTGCTTCTGGCATCGACCCATTTAGGCCCGTCCGGCGTATCTTCAAGCTTCCAAAACGGCGCCCGGGTTTTTAGAAAATCAATCAGATAATGGCAAGCATCAAAGGCGGCTTCGCGATGCGCAGATGCAGCCGCCACCAGTACGATCTGGTCACCCGGCTCAAGCTTGCCGACCCGGTGGACGATCAGCGTCGCCTGTAATGGCCAGCGGGCACAGGCCTCGGCCTCGATTTCTTCTAAGGCCTTTTCAGTCATGCCCGGATAGTGTTCCAGCGTCATCGCGCCGACGGTCGCATCACCGGCCATGTCACGGACCAGACCGACGAACGAACACAATCCACCGATGCCGTGATTACCATCGGTCAACAGCTTGAGTTCCTGACCAAGATCGAAATCGTGTTCTTGAACCCGGATCATGACCTTCAGCCCCCGGTGACCGGTGGAAAGAACGCAATCTCATCGCCATCGTTGACGGGATGATCGAGGGCGACGTGAGATTGATTGACCGCACAGCGCACCAAATCACCTTCGGCAAAGGCCTCTGCAAACCCGTCGCCCCGTCCGCGCTGCCATGCGACCAAGTCTTTGACGGTGGTGACGTCATCCGGCAGCGTCACGTCTTCTGCCGACGTCCCAGTGCGCTCACGCACCCATGCGAAATAAAGAATTTTCACCATTCTATCCTGCCATCAGGTCGCCAAAAGGCCACTAAAGGGAATGTAGGTCACGACCTCGCCCGCTGCCAGCCGCTCAATGTCTTCGGAAATTTCGGCAAGGCCATCTGCGGCCGCCATCGACGTTAGAATACCGGCGCCGCTGGAGTGATGCTTAGCCAATATCGGCGATCCATCGGCATCATGTTCATAACGCACCCGCACCCATTCCCGGCGCCCACTTTTTTTCTTATAGTCAAAACCAACCGCCACCGGCACACGGACCGGCGCATAGCCGTGCTCACCGTTCAGCCGCCGCAACATCGGCTGCGCGATCATCAAAAATGTCACCATGGCGGCGACCGGGTTGCCGGGCAGCCCGACGAACGCCACGCCACCGATTTGGCCCAGCGCGATAGGGCGCCCAGGTTTAATGGCGAGACGCCAGAAATGAATGTTGCCGAGACGGCCCACCGCCGCTTTTACATGGTCTTCCTCACCCGCAGAAACACCGCCCGACGTCATCAACACATCATGCGCGCCCTCAGCCGCCTGCAAGGCATCGGCGATGGTGTCTTCGTCATCGGGCAGAATGCCGAGATCGGTTACCTGAGCGCCGAGGCCTTTCAGCAAGCTCATCACCGCAAACCGGTTGGCGTCATAAATACACCCTGCTGGCACGTCTGCGCCCGGATTGCGCACCTCATCACCCGTAGAAAAGACCGCCACCCGCAACCGGGTTTGCACGTTGATGTGATCCAAGCCGACCGAAGCCGCGAGCCCGATATCTTGCGGGCGTAGGCGTGTACCAGCGGGAACGATCACGTCGCCGATCTTAATATCTTCACCGGCGAAGCGGCGGTTCGCACCATGCTTCAGACCATGCGGCAACACCACGTGATCGCCGTCGGCGCTGGCGTCTTCTTCCATGAATACTGTGTCCATATCGCCCGGCATCGGCGCGCCGGTGAAGATACGCACCGCCTCGCCCCGCACAGCGTCTCGCCCCAGCGGATGTCCCGCCGCGACGCGCCCCGTGACCGGCAATCGGGTGTCCACCTCAGCGTTCAAGTCATCAAAGAACACCGCATAGCCATCAACGGCAGAATTGTCGTGAGGCGGCACGTTCCTGGTTGAGGCGATGTCAGCGGCAAGCACCCGCGAGGTCGCCTCGGTGATCGGCACGACTTCGGTCTCAGTGACGGTATCCAGGCGCACCATCAGATCGCGCATCGCGTCTTCGAACGGGATCAGCCCGTCGCCAAAGGCAAAACAATCGTCCTTAAGCTGCGCCATTTCGGCGCTCCTGGACCAGGTCACAGAATTCGATAATGAAGTCGACCACGGCGTCGATGTCGTCCAGGGGTAACTGCGGCACGGTGACATCCAGCGATGAGGTCGAAGCCACCGCGATGATACTTTCGTCATTCGGGCTCAACAAAGCTTTGCCGACTTCCGGGCGGTACACTTCCAGCTTCGGATGTGGGTACGACTTGAAGCCTTCGATCAGAACGATGTCGACTGGCGCCATGCGGGCCAGCATATCTTGGATGCTGGGCTCTGCCTCGCCGCGGTTTTCGTGCAACAAAGCCCAACGCGCCGCACCGGTAATGACGACTTCTTGAGCGCCGGCGGCGCGATGTTCGAAGGAGTCTTTGCCGGGCCGGTCGATGTCGAAATTATGGTGCGTATGCTTAATGGTCGAAACCTTAAAGCCACGTGCGATCAACGCCGGGATAACCGACTTCACCAACGTCGTCTTGCCGCTCCCGCTCCATCCTGCAAAGCCGAATACCTTCATCGTCACGCGTTCCCGTTGTTCATGCACTATTGTTGCTTCATTGGCCGAAGATATCGTATGTCAGCGCCCGGAAATCAACCAGCTCGGTGCGTATCGCCAGAGTCGGCCTCAGCTTTTGCCGCTGCCGCGATTTTATCTTCACGCGCATCGGCAACGGCGATATGGCGAATACCGGCGATCAGATACTCGGCCCCGGTGATCAACGTCAACACCGCAGCTCCCCACAAGCCGATGACACCGACTTCGGTGGTGCTCAACGGGCCGAACATAGGCCCTGCCGGACCGACCAACAAAAAGCCGAGCGCCAGCATCTGGATGGCCGTTTTCCATTTTGCCAGTACCGTCACCGGCATTGCGGCTTTGACCTCAGCCAGAAACTCGCGAAGGCCCGACACCAAAATCTCGCGGCACAGGATCACAGCAGCGGGCAATACGGTGATATCGTTGATTCGGTCCACACCGACCAAGGCGAGCAACACCGAAGCTACCAGTAATTTATCGGCAATCGGGTCAAGAAACCGTCCGAATGCGGATGTTTGACCGAGTGTGCGTGCCAAATAACCATCAAAAAAATCGGTGATACACGCGACTGTATAAACACCGAACGCCAACCAGTTGGCCAGAGGCGCATCCAAAAAGATCAGCGCAAGGATCAACACCGGAATCGCAGCAATCCGTGCAATCGTCAGCATATTCGGAATTTTTGTGAGCATGTGCCCGCGTCCCAAAGTTCGGCCTATAATCTATACTAGGCATCCCGCCCGTGACCGTTGCGTTGTTCTATCAGGTTCGACGCAGAGAGGAAACCACGTGCCAAGGGATTTCGTTGCGGTTTCACAATCCTTTTATGTGTCGGGATGGAACCAATCGTAGATTTTTTTTGCCATCGCACGACTGACTCCGTCAACGGCTTCCAGATCCTTCACGCCGGCGTTGGCGACCGACTGCGCGGCGCCAAAGTGATGCAACAGCGCCTTTTTGCGCATCGCCCCAATACCGGGCACTTCATCCAAGATTGAGCGCTGCACCTGTTTGCCGCGTTTGGCGCGATGCGTGCCGATGGCGAAACGGTGCGCTTCGTCACGGATACGCTGCAGGAAATACAACACGGGGTCTTTGTGGCCTAATTGGATCGGTGCGTTTTTATCAGGCACAAAGATTTTCTCACGCCCGGCGTCCCGGTCCGGCCCCTTGGCAATAGCCGCCACCGGCACGTCATCAATGCCGAGTTGCTGGAATACCTCTAATGCCGACGACAGCTGCCCCTTGCCGCCGTCAACTAAGACCAAATCCGGCCATTGTCCCAGGGTGCGGGCGGGGTCTTCGCGCTGGGCTCGCGAAAAACGCCGCTCCAGCACTTCGCGCATCATGTCGTAATCATCACCCCCAGACGCCCCGCCGCTACCGGCACGGCGAATGTTGAACTTACGATACGCATTCTTCATAAAGCCGTCGGGCCCGACCACGATCATACCACCGACCGCATTGGTGCCGGATACGTGCGAGTTGTCGTACACCTCGATCCGCGACGGTGGAGCGTCCAAATCGAGCGCCTCGGCCAAACCTTCTAACAAACGACGCTGCGAGGCACTTTCCGACATCCGGCGTGCCAAAGCATCACGGGCATTGATCGTCGCAGAGTCCAGCACGCGCTTCTTCTCGCCCCGGGTCGGTCGCCGAACCTCAACTTTACGTTCGGCGCGTACCTTCAGCGCTTCTTCGATCAGTCCTCGGTTCGGGATCTGGTGCGAGGTTAAGATCATGCGGGCTGGCTTGGTACGAGCATAGAACTGACCCAAGAACGCTTCCATGACTTCTTCGGCGCCGTCTTCTTTGGCGTGGGTTGGAAAATACGCACGGTTGCCGTAACTGCGACCACCACGAAAGAAAAACACCTGTACACAGGTCTGTCCGCCTTCTTGATGAAGCGCAATGACATCGGCCTCGTCCAGACCGGCGTTGATGGTTTCGTGGCGGGACTGCACCCGGGTCAGCGCTTGAATGCGATCCCGGTACTGTGCGGCGCGTTCGAACTCCAATTCATCGGACGCAGCCTGCATACGCTCTGCCAAGGCCTGCTGGATCCGCTGGCTGTCGCCGGTCAGGAACGCACGCGCTTCTTCAACCAAGCGCGCGTAGTCAGGTTTTGATATCCGATCCACACAAGGCGCGGCACAACGCTTGATCTGATGCAACAGACACGGTCGCGTTCGATTGGCAAACACATTGTCCGAGCACGTGCGCAACAAGAACGCACGCTGCAACAGCGCCAACGTATCATTGACAGCCCATACCGAAGCGAACGGCCCGAAGTATTCCCCTTTGCGAGCTTTCGCCCCCCGGTATTTGACGATTTGCGGATAGTCATGATCGGCGGTGATCAGGATCATCGGGAACGATTTATCGTCCCGCAGCAGAATATTGTAGCGCGGCGCATAGCGCTTGATCAGGTCGGATTCCAGCAACAACGCTTCGGCTTCGGTCTCGGTCTTGACGATTTCCAAGCCAACCGTCTGCGCGATCATGCGGCGGATGCGGATCGACTGACGGTTTAAGTTGGTGTAGCTGGTAACACGGCGTTTGATGTTTTTAGCTTTGCCGACATACAGCACGTCGCCGGCCTCGTTCAGCATGCGATACACGCCCGGGGTCGACGGCAAGTTCTTCAAACGTGCCTTGATGGCCTCAGCGCCGCGATCTGCGCTCTCAAGCACACCATCTGCCGGCACCAATTCGATATTTGAACGCTCAGCCATAGAGATTAGATCGCCGATCAAGACAGCTTCGTCAACCGACACGCTGGAACATCATCCGTTGCACTACGATTAACCATAAACCTATCCACGACTTCTGTGGATAACCATGTTGATAATACCGCGATCCGGGGAAAATCGTTATGATTCAATAGGGTTTAATCACTTTGCCTCATTTTTAGGCATCACAACAAGTCATTGATTTTAAAAGGGAAATTTTATATCTCAGCGAAAGAAAAATGCTGACTAAATTAATCTGTCATAAGTCAGCAACATTCACTGTCGTGTGCAAAACCCGCGCCCGTTGCGCCCACATTCAGATAAATGTCTGTAAATATTGGTGAAGTTGTTAACGATTTATACTTCGCTATTAAATCTTTCGATCTCAACACCGACACTTTCGGCATTGTCGAATATATCCAACTTTTCTACGCGCACACGCACGGAGCGGACACGAATATCGTCCAAGCACATGTCGGCGATTTCTTCCGCCATGGTTTCAACCAAGCCGACATGGCCGGAATCGACGATATTCCGGACACCCGACACCAAACCTTCGTAGCAGACGACGTTCACAAGATTATCATCCAAACCGCCCTCGGCTTCGCGTACGGCTAGATCCAGGTTCACACGCACTCGCTGCGGCTCGGTTTTCTCGTGATCGTGGATGCCGATGAAGGCAAGCACCACCAAATCGCGCACGAAAACATGGCGAATTCGCTGACGCGCATCGGCGATATGCAGCGGCCCTAAGACCTCTTTCGGCTCAATGCTCAAAGTCGTCTCCTATTTTCGACTCATGGAATTTATATACGCCACCCTATGCTGGGCAGCCAGCAACGCCTATTCCCGGGGCGACGTTTCCTCGGTCTCATGCGCCCAATTCAGGTGTTGGCCTGAATCAACGGCGATGATTTGGCCCGTCACCGACGAAGCGTCAAGAAGAAACGCCACCGCGTCCGCGATCTCGCACGGGTCGACGGCACGCTGCAACGGTGTTTGTAGGGCCTGACGTTCAAAGTCTTCGTCACTTTGGCGAGAACTCGGCAACACCGGCCCAGGTCCCACCGCATTGACCCGCACGTGGGGCGACATCGCGCGGGCCAGCACCTGGGTTTGATCCCAAAGCGCCATCTTCGAAAGCGTATAGCTGTAAAAATGCTTCGACGGATTCAGCACGCGCTGATCTGCGATGTTGACCACAGCACCCGTTTTATCCGGAGCGCCCTTGTCGCCTAGGTGCTTCAACAATTCTTGGGAAAGCACGAAAGGCGCGCGTACATGCACGGCCATGTGCTGGTCCCAGACCGTGCGATCCTCGCTCCGAACATCATCGCCGATAAACACGGATGCATTGTTGACCACAGCGCTAAGGCCACCCAGGCCCGTGGCCGCGGCAGCAAACATTGCACGCACTTCACTTTCGTTCTCGAGGTCAGCTTTTACGCACAGTGCGCGCCCGCCGGCGGCTTCGATGCCCGCAACAACTTCAGCCGCATCTTCGGCGGCATCTTTATAATGAACCGCGACGCCCCAGTCTTTGCCGGCCAATGTCTCGGCAATGGCACGGCCTATGCGCTTGCCGCCACCGGTGACCAGAACGTTACGCATGACGTTTTAGATCGCTCCCAATAGGCGGTCGACACCATAGGCCTGCGCGCCGACATAAGCGAAATACAGAACCAAAAAGACACCTGCATATGCGCGATTCAGCTTCATGCGGCCCAACAACACCGGGATCAGCATGGCGACGGCCAGCAACATGATCCAGTTATCGAAGATCAGGACTTGGCCCGGCACCGGTAAGCCGGCAACCATCGCCACGACGCCGCCAACCAGCAACATATTGAAGATATTCGAGCCGATAATGTTGCCGATGGCCACATCCGGATGACCGCGATACGCGGCAACCACAGACGCCGCAAGTTCCGGCAACGATGTACCGAACGCAAACAACGTTAGGCCGATAACTTCATCGGACACGCCAAAGGACGTCGCAATTTCAGCGCCGCCTTTTACCAACAAGTCTGCGCCGAACGCCAAGCCGATGATACCTGCAACGGTCGCTAATAAGGCAACCGGGACATTTTTTGGAATACCTTTTTCGAGCTCTTCTAATTCTTCTATTTGCTCTTTAATAACATCCGGGTCGCCCTTGCCACGCGCGTACGACGTGATGATAAAGCCCGCGAAAACAATGAGCAGCACGACACCGGCCAGCAAGCCCAACTCGCCCATACTGCACAGTGCAACAAACAACAGCGAGCCGCCGATCAGCATCGCCACATCGCGCTTGAGCGCACCCGGTTTCGCCAAAATCGGCGTCACCAAACACGCCGCGCCCAAGATCAACCAAACGTTAGCAATGTTCGAGCCGACGATATTACCGATCGCGAGGCCCGCTGAGCCGCCCAAGGCGGCATCCAAGCTGACAACCAGTTCCGGCGCAGAGGTGCCGAACGCAACCACGGTCATACCGATGACCATCGGCGAGATGCCCATTTTCTCGGCTAGGATAACAGCACCCCGCACCATTGCCTCAGCGGCAACCAAAAGAACAATAAAGCCCCCGATGACTTGCAGATACATCATCATGATTGTCTTATCCCTGGCTCTTCATTGCGGCATATGGCTCAAAGGCGGCAACAATAGCCTCGTAGACTTTGCGTTTAAAGGGGACAATCAGCGAAGGCACGGTTTTTAGGGGCACCCAGTCCCATTGCATAAACTCAGGCGCGCCATGATGCGCAAGATCGATCTCAGCGACGTCGCCGGTGAACGCATAGGCGAACCAAGCTTGCGCCTGACCTCGGTAACGCTTGAACCGCTTGCCCTGCATTTCGGCCGGAAAATCATAGGTCAGCCAAGTATCGTGCCGGCCCAGCAAGGTGACTGAGTGGATGCCAGTTTCCTCATACAGTTCACGGCGGGCCCCGGCTTCAACATCTTCACCCTTATCGATGCCGCCCTGCGGTAGTTGCCATGCGTGCTCGATCTCCGGCCCAAGATCACTGCGCCGGCCAACGAAGACATTGCCGTCATCGTTGAACACCACAGCACCCGCGCAGGGACGATACCCTTCCGGTGGCACCGGCAATGCAAGACTGTCGTTGCTCACTGAGGCGTTGCCGGATAGGTCGCGACCGCCGATGCCGGGACCAGCTTCACGGTCTTGTCCTTCAATGTCGCCACCCAATCGACAATACTTTTGATCGTCACCGGATACGGACGTGCAATCGCTAAAATTGCGCCGTTGTCCGTCGCAAGGCTTTCGAGTTTATCGAGATTGGTTCTGATCTGCTGAATACGCGGCACATCGTCGAGGTACATCCGGCTTTGCATCCGTGCGAGATCAAGCTTTTCGGCAATCGGGAAAGCATCGTTGCGAGTCTGATTGCCGCCGACCACGAACATCAGGCCGCGGTTCTTGAGCGTACCCAACACTTTCGTCAGCTGCCCCTCTGCCTTCATATAGCGCGATCCCATAAACGTCACCAAACCGACATAACCGCCAGCCTGCGCCATCACGGTCTCCAAGCGCCGTTCGTTTTCGACCACCTGGATGCGCGTGTCCAAACCGAGCGGGCCCGGATCTTCCATGGGAAAGTTTTCGCTTTCCATCGGCAGCGACATAAACACCTCGTGTCCCGCGAGACGCGCACGGAAAACCCAGTCGTTCAAGTCGCGTCCGTAAGGGCTCAAGATCATGCTGACCTCAGGCGGCAGCTTATTGATGGCAGCTAAGGACGCTTGCCGGCTGAGCCCAATACCCTCGATCATCAGCGCGACCCGGGGGCCACTCAAGCCTGGATCAATCGGTCGCGCATAGACTTGCCACGAAGCAATCTGGTTCGGCCCAATCTTCGGCAATTCGCCAATGCCGCTTTTTTCTTCAAGCAAGGCACGCACCGGCGCGTTAGCCAATGCCTGACTTTGATCCGTAGCACTCGACTGGTCGGGAATACGCGCCATCGCGGTACCGGCGACCGCCGGCAATACGAGCCCCCCCCCGGCTGTCGACGCGCCCTTGTCATTCAAAGATGAGTTGAGCGACGTGTTGAGCGTGGCAGCCGGCGCACCTTCAGGCGCTGCAGGAACCGAGCCGCTTGCACTCGTCTCAACTGGTTGTTGTGCAGTTTGCCTCGATGTAGCGATGCTCTCACCTTCGACAGGTGCCTCACTTGAACTGGTCCGCGCGTTCAACGTACCGCCGACAGCCGGCATCGACATCTCAACCGTGCCCGGCGCATCCTTTTCGACAGACGTGGTCTCAGAAGGTGCCGATAAAAGCCACCACCCTGCCCCACCGAGAACACTCAGCAAGACAACAGCCATCCCCAACGCGGCAAACACGATCGCCTTCTTGCGGGACGACGCCTCGTCGCCTTCGTCATCTTCGTCGTCATCTTCGTCATCAAATTCGTCATCAAATTCGATGGCATCGCTTTCGTTTTCGCCACCGACCATCATCTCATCTTCAAGGTCCGCATGCGCGTCTTCGGCGCCATCCTCCGCATCCGCGTCAGCGTCACCTTCCATGATCTCGTCAGCAGGATCGAAATGCTCATCCAGGTCTACGACGTCGAAGTCTTCGTCTTCGAGATCGTCATCATCGTCGTCTGACTTCTTTTTGCCGAACAGCTTGGGTAATTTCACGATACCCTCCGCAAACGGCAACGGCCCACACCAAACGCGGGCCGTTGCTTAAGCTTTTGCGACACTTTAGGGCCCAACGATCACTTCGCCTTCATCGCTTGCGGCGACATGATCGCAAGACCACGGATCAAATCGACAGCACGGCTCAGCTGATAATCAACTTCTTTTTTATCCTTGCCATCGGCGCTCGGGAGTTCCGCGTCATCTGCCTTCTTATCTTCATCCTGTGACTTGCCAGTATCAAGCGCACCGCGCAAGTCCGCTTCACTACGGCGCGGACGTGTCGAAGCGATTTCTTCAAACTTCGCCTGTTTGACCTCAATGTCCGGCTCGACACCCTTGGCTTGGATGGAGCGACCGGACGGCGTGTAGTAGCGGGCCGTAGTCAATCGCATGGCCCCGTTACCGGCAATCGGCATAATTGTCTGCACTGAGCCTTTGCCGAACGATTTCGTCCCCAAAATCACAGCACGGCGGTGATCCTGTAGCGCGCCGGCGACGATTTCAGACGCCGAGGCCGAGCCGCCATTGATCAACACCACGACAGGCAACCCTTGCGCCAAATCACCCTCGCGTGCATTGAAACGCTGGGTGTCTTCCGGCTTGCGTGAGCGAGTCGAAACGATTTCACCCCGATCCAGAAACGCATCCGAGACCGCAACCGCTTGGTCCAAAAGACCGCCCGGATTGTTACGAAGGTCGAGAACGACGCCCTGCATGTCCGGGCCGATTTCTTCGCGCAGTTTATCGATGGCGCGTTCCAGGCCTTTATCGGTCTGTTCGTTAAAAGACGTGATACGCACGTAACCCACTTTGCCCTCGCTGTGGAAGCGCACGGATTTAATTTTGATTACCGAGCGGGTAATGGTGATGTCGAACGGCTCACGCCCTTCGCGGACCACGGTCAGCAAAATATCGCTGCCGATTTTGCCACGCATCTTATCGACGGCTTCAGCGAGGGTCAGGCCCTGCACCGACTCACCGTCCAGATGCGTAATAAAGTCGCCGGCTTCGACACCGGCACGAAACGCCGGGGTATCATCAATCGGCGAGATCACTTTGATGACGCCGCGTTCCATGGTGACCTGAATCCCCAAGCCACCGAACTCGCCCCGCGTGTTGACCTGCATGTCTTGGAAGCTTTTGGCGTTGAGATAGCTCGAATGCGGATCAAGCGCGGCCAACATGCCGGTGATCGCAGCTTCGATCATTTCCTCTTCGCTCGGCGGCTCGACATAATCGGCGCGCACGCGCTCAAACACATCGCCGAACAACGCCAGCAAGCGGTAGGTTTCTTCGTCGTTCTTTTTGGCGTCGACGGCATCTGCCGTCAACGGCCACATCACCGCACCGACGCCAATGGCCAAAGCGACGACTGACGCGCCGACCGTGGCACCGATTTTGGAGATCATTCTTCGTTTCATCCGTTTACCTCACCTTTGCGTGCCGCCAACCAGGGCTGGGGATTAATCGGTTGGCCGTCGCGGCGCAGTTCGACATATAAAATAGGTTGGCCGTTTGCTGCATTGTCCATGACGCCGACGGGCTCACCCGCCAAAATTTGCTGACCTTGTTCCGCGTCTATCCGGGTCATCCCAGCAAGCAGTGTATGATATCCCTCGCCATGATCGATGATCAAGAGAAGCCCATAACCGCGGAATTTTCCTGCATAAACAACAGTACCATCATAGGTCGCGGTGACTTGGGCGCCGGGCGGCGCAGCCAAGGTCATACCTTTTCGCGCGAATCCCGCGTCCGTCTTTTCACCGTAACGTCCCGTCAGCGTGCCGACCACCGGTTGCGTCAACGCACCTCTGGCCTTGCTGATCGGCCTGAGCGCGCGGCGCACCGTGTTGACGGCTGCGGTTGTGCGGGACGGCGCAGGTGCTGCGGCTTTAGCCCGCCTTTGCTCGCGCGCGATCCCTTTCAGGAGTTCTCGCAACGTCTTGGCTTGGCCGGCCAGCGCCTGCATGCGTTGCTCGGCCGCCACCGCTTCTTTATCGGCGCGACGCTTGAGGACTTTTTTCCGTGCCATCAACGCATCCAAACGCCGACGCTCGCGGTCCAACAGCGCTGATGTTTCGCTGAGCGCACGCTCACGTTCCTGTATCTCAGCCCGCGCTTTCACCAAAAAATTCAACTCATCGCGAAGCGTCGTCGCCTGCGCTTCGATGTGCGTCACAGCAGCCCGCAACAAAATTGCCGTCCGCACGGTATCTGCAGGCTTGGTCGGCTGCGCGATCAGGGCTTCCGGTGGGAATTGCGCGATCCGCTCCATTGCCGACAGCACACGGCCGAATTTGACGCGCCCGTCACGAAGCTCAGCGGTCTTACGGATTCGCAACCGCTCCAAAGCCTTAAGACGTGTACGGATTTCTGAAACCTGTTGTTCGTGACCTTGTACGGCGTGGGCGGCACTGATTAAATCGTTTTGCAGATTGGCAATATCGCGGGCCATAATTTCGGCCTTAGCGCGTGCCTGCTCGGCGGCAGATTTTTCCGCATCGATGCGCTGTTCAATCTTTTTGAGGTCTTCGCCGGTTGCTTTCCGCTCTTGCGCCAAAGCGGGATTTGCGGACATCAGGCCGCACACCACCAGCGCCACCCCGAACGTGCCGAGACGCCATATCAAATCCGTTGAGCTATTCCGCCGCGCGCGTATCAGCCGTGCTCTCCTCAATCAAGCTATGACCGGTCATCTCGGCTGGTTGCGGCAAACCCAACAGCCGCAACAGCGTCGGTGCCACATCTGCCAGCCGGCCTGCATTTAATCCCGCAACATAGGCCGGGGCATTGACCATAATAAACGGGACCGGGTTAAGGGTATGTTGCGTATGCGCACCGCCGTTTTCCGGATCGTCCATCTGCTCACAGTTGCCGTGGTCCGCCGTCACCAGCATCACGCCGCCCGCCTCGACGACAGCGTCCTGCAGACGCTTCAACGCGCCGTCTACAGTCTCCGCCGCCCTTACGGCTGCCGACAACACACCGGTGTGGCCAACCATATCGCCGTTGGCATAGTTGACGACAATCAAGTCAAATTTATGGCCAGTGATCGCGTCAACCAGATGATCCGTCACCTCGGGTGCCGACATTTCCGGCTGCAGGTCATAGGTTGCGACTTTCGGCGACGGCACGAGGATACGCTCTTCACCCTCAAACACCTGCTCGCGCCCGCCGTTCAAGAAGAACGTCACGTGCGCGTACTTCTCGGTTTCGGCAATTCGAAGCTGCGTCATCCCCGCTTCGGAAACAACCTGGCCCAAGATATTGGTAAGCTGACTCGGTGGGAAGATCGCAGTCATATAGTCGGCGTGCGCGCTTGAGTACTGGACCATCCCAAGCTGGGCCGCGAACTTGATAATTTTCGAACGCTCAAATCCATCAAACGCCGGATCACACAACGCCGATAGAATTTCCCGCGCCCGGTCGGCGCGGAAGTTCGCCATCAACACGCCGTCTCCGTCGTTCATACCGGCGTAGTCGCCGATCACGACCGGGAGAATGAATTCGTCTTTAACGTCATTGGCATAGGATGTCTGCACCGCCACTTCGGCACTATCGGCTTTGTCACCCACAGCAGACACCATACAGTCATAGGCTTTTCCGACCCGTTCCCAGCGATGATCGCGGTCCAACGCATAATAGCGCCCGACCACGGTGGCGATCTGGCAATCTTGAAAGTTTGCGATATCGTCACCGAATTTCTGCAGGTAACGCGCCCCGTGTTCTGGCGGCGTGTCGCGGCCGTCCATGAACGCATGCACGCGCACCGGAATACCTGCAGCACTCACCGCATCGGCCAAAGCCACCATGTGGTCTTGGTGCGAATGCACGCCGCCCGGCGACATCAAGCCCATCAAATGGCAGGTGCCGCCGCTGGTTTTGAGCGCATCAATAAAATCAACCAGCGCCTGTTCGTTTTTGAGTTTGCCGTCAGCTATGGTTTTGTCGATCTTCGGCAGTTCCTGCAACACGACCCGGCCTGCGCCCAGGTTCATGTGGCCAACCTCGGAATTGCCCATTTGCCCGTCCGGCAATCCGACCTCACCTGCGGACGCGTTCAAATGCGAACGTGGCAAGTCCGCGACCATCGCATCCCACGTCGGCGTTTCGGCATTGGAAATCGCATTGTCGGGCGCGTCCGCGCGCTCGCCCCATCCATCAAGAATGCAGAGCACAACTGGTTTAGGTCTGTTTTGCGTCATCGCCAGCGCCTTTTCATAGATCGATCATACACCAAGCATATAGGGCGTTGACGGGGATTTTGAACCCATTCAGCCCCCGTCGGCGACAAATCCGGCCGCTTCAATGCCGGCGATCGCTGCCGCTTCATCATTGTCCGAGATATCGCCTGTGATGCCGCAAGCACCGATGATCGCGCCCTGATCGTCTTTGATCAGCACGCCGCCTGCTACAGGCACTAAAGAGCCACCGGCCAACTCGTTCATCGCTTGGATAAAGAATGGCTCAGCCTTGGCGCGCTCAAACAACGCGCGCGAGCCCAAGCCCATGCAAAGTGCGCCGTTGGCTTTGCCGATCGCAATGTCTGGCCGCATGTTCGACGATCCGTCTTCACGCTCCAATGCCTTCAGATTGCCAGCCGTATCCAACACTGCCACGGTCAAGGGTTTCAGACCCATTTCTTGGCCTTTGGCTCGTGCAGCCGCAACAATCGTACGAGCTGCGTCCAACGTGATATTCGTCATATTCGTCTCCATGATAAAGATAATTTGAATTGGCCGGACATTAGCACCCGGCAAGCGGCTGGAAAAGCCGCCTAATCGCGATGATAAGGGTGGCCGGCCTGGATGGTTTGCGCCCGATACACCTGCTCGGCCAGCATCACACGGACCAGCATGTGCGGCCAGGTCTGCGGCCCGAACGAGAGCACCCGTTGGGCACGTTCGCGCAAAACCGGATCCAAGCCGTCGGCACCGCCGATCACGAACACCAGATCGCGCACGCCGTCATCCTGGACGGTCGTCATAAAACCAGCGAAGTCACGACTCGACATCGCTTTGCCGCGCTCATCCAACGCCACCAGATGCGCGTCGTGCGGGATTTTGGCCATGATCAGCTCGGCCTCTCGGGCCATCAGTTCAGGGCCAGACAAAGGTCGTTTTTCCTCGACCTCAATAAGGTCAAGGGATGGCTGCATCCGCTTTGTGTAGAGTTCAAAAAGATCGCGCTCCGGGCCACGTTTTGCACGCCCGATAGCAATCAGGGTCAACCGCACATCGTCACCCCGCACATGCGACACCTAAAGACCGCGCTTTAGACGCCCGATTAAATAGCCCAACTGCGCACGATATTTAAACGTGCGCGCCCGATACGACATCTGTCCCCGCTGCAGAAACCACGTCTGGTGCGGTCCACAGTTTTTCGAGGTTATAGAAATCGCGGACCTCTGGTCGGAACAAATGCACAATGACATCACCCGCGTCGATCAACACCCAGTCACCCTGACCGGCGCCTTCAACGACGACGTCTTTGTAGCCCAGTGCTTTTATTTTCTGGGAAAGGTGTTCGGCCATAGCGCCGACTTGTCGACCGGATTGGCCTGTGGCAATGACCATGTGATCCGTGATCGAGGTCTTGCCGGTGAGGTCGATAACAACAACGTCTTCAGCTTTGTCGTCATCGAGCGACGTTTCAACCAACGCCAAGAGAGCATCTCCCGACGGTGAAAGCTTGCGTTTGCTTGGTATGGGTAGGCTCCTTTTCATCATGTTTTTTTATATGTATGCCGCAAAATTACGACACAATCCCCAGATTGAACACACGGCTAGAACCCGCCGTGCGCCCTGATACGGGTCGCCGATTCGGGATGTTCACGAATTTTCAGGAACACCCAGGCCGGCGCACGCGCATCTGCCAGACGCTTTGCTGCTGCTTGGGGCCATCGGTCCCGAGCAAAACGCCGGGCTGCTACACCAGATGTAGCCCTCAAAGAGTACCCCGGACGCCCAAATACTGCAATGGGAACAGTATTAAAAATAGCAGACCAGCGATGCCAGCGATGAATTTGCAACAGGTTGTCGGCCCCCATCAGCCACACGAACCGCGCCCTGGGCTGGGTCCGCGCCAAGGTCGCCAAGGTATCAGCAGTATAGCGGGTCCCACGGACCTGTTCAAAATCGCTGACCCGGATCCGGGGCTCTGCCGCTGCCATGTCTTTTGCCGCCGCCATCCGGCGTGCGAATTCCGCCATGCCGTTGGTCGGTTTCAACGGATTTTGCGGCGACACCAGCCACCACACCTCGTCGAGCCCAAGGCGCCGCAACGCCATCCGGCTGATATACAGGTGCCCCTCATGCGCCGGGTTAAACGACCCCCCGAGCACACCGATACGGCGGCGGTGCGAAATTGACAGCGAAGCCTACTCTGCCGCGTCGGCGCGCGCTTGTGGCATGACGCCGTTGATCACGTAGGCTAAGGCGGCGACCACCTGCTCGGGCTCGCGAGCGACCGCGTTGGCGGCACCGTCGACTTCTTTCAGCGCATGGTCATGCTCAGTCGGATGCAGGGTGATGTAGGGAATGCCCATCGCTGCGGCATAGCCGGCATCAAAAGCCGCGTTCCACTGCTTGTATTTTTCACCGAAGCGGACGACCGCGATATCAGCGCTTTTCAGCAAGTTCTGGGTGCGGATCGCATTCAACTGCGCGCCTTTACGGTCGTGCCAAAACTTATCTGCTTCGGCGCCAAAGATCGCCACGCCGCAGTCATCCGAATCTTCATGCACGGTCACCGGCGACACCAGTTCCACCGGCAGCCCAGCGGCTTTGACGCCAGCGTGAATACGCTCGCGCCAATCGGAATGAATTTCACCCGAAAGGTAAACGGTCCAGGTTGCGGTCATGATGTTCTCCTTTGCGTTTCATTTTGCGTATTGCTCAAGGCCGCGTCTGTCCTGTGCCGCGCACCTTATATTTCATCGATGTCAGTTGCTCGACGCCGACCGGGCCGCGGGCGTGCAGTTTGCCGGTCGAGATGCCGATCTCGGCGCCCATACCGAATTCGCCGCCGTCTGCGAACTGGGTCGAGGCGTTCCACATCACAATTGCACTGTCGACGCGGTTCATAAAGGCTTCGGCGGCATCGGCATCGTCAGTAATGATGGCATCGGTATGGTCAGAGC